>Ga0116229_10000077_pt1 | contig 88095 bp, 58 predicted proteins | sample S1TSphgellanicum_3_FD_87313 | JGI IMG/M metagenome (GOLD analysis project Ga0116229, IMG submission 87313) | Host-associated microbial communities from peat moss isolated from Minnesota, USA - S1T2_Fc - Sphagnum magellanicum MG | ecosystem: Host-associated > Plants > Peat moss > Unclassified...
AGAAAAAAGAAAAAAAGACAATGATAACAACTTATTACTACTACCGCCAGAAAGAAAATAGAAAGCAATCTAAGCAGAGGAGAAGAAGCAGCAGCAGAAGCAGAGCGTCAGGGCTGTACCTAATAGTAATGCCTAAAACTTGATAGATTGCAAGAAACGAGAAAAAGTGGGTAATGATTTCACAGCAAAAAGTCCAACGACGTGAAAAGAAAAGTGCAGCAGCAGCAGCAAAGGACTGATACTTAAAATACAGCAGAAGCAGCAGCAAAAGTGGTAGTCTTTTAGGGTGTAGAGAGAAAGGCAGGCAGGCAGGCAAAAGGGGGGGGTGGGGGGAGGGGGGACGGAAACAGCAGCACAGCAGCAACAATGGCGATGCCCATAAGACCCAATAAAACAATAGCGGATGTGGTATGAATGGTGGTGTATGGGTGGCAGGGATGGACGGATGGATGAATGGATGGATGGATGGATGGATGAGTGTGACAGGCATTACATATAGTAAAGGAAGAATGAAGCTTCCCCTAGGTTCCTAGCATGGCACAATGACAAAAATGAAAGGAAAATATCCATCCCTTGTCCATCCATTCATTCATTCATTGCTTCCATCGTCCTTACTGATTACTTATTCCAGGTTTTTTCAGTCCTTCGGGTTGGCATCGACGTGGGTTGCTGTCTGCCTTAGACAAGTGGGTCCTCTCTTCCGCCCACCCCTATCTTTTCTGCATGGTTGTTGCTGCTGCTTCCCACCACCAACCCTAACCCCCCCCACCCCCCCAAAACCCCCCAACCAGAATTGCTATCGTATTAATATCTTGCATTAATATCTTGCCTCGGGCATGATCCAGCTCCCACATTGGTGCCATGGTAAAAATCCGTACAACCCATTAAAATTATTTCCAGATATTATTACAAATATCCAATGTTTAGAGTACCCAGAGGGGTGGCCGTCTCTGAGTTCAAATCTAACATTTTTTTTTGGGGTCTCAGTATGGCCATTCGGAGGCCTCACTCCAAAAGGTGAAGGTACTAATAACTTAGGTGCCCTGGCCATGCCCATCCATCATCCCATCACAATTGTAGTGTAGAGCTGGAGGGCAAGGCCAGCATTACCCAAATAAGGAGCGTGTGTGAGGTGAGAGCTGAGTGCAAGCTTGATCTTGATAATGCTCTAGCAAGTGTAGAGGGTAAAACTGGAGGGCAAGGTGGTTATTATTGAAATAAAGGGTGTGTCAGTGAGGCTTGAGAGCTGGGGCACAAGCTTGATTTTGATCATGGTCTCTCACTTGTGGGCTTTGTGTGGTGTGAAAATGGATGTGACTAATGTGATTGAATCAAAGGGTGAGGGCTTTTACATATTTTTCTAAAGCTTGCTGTGGAAACAGAACACCCACTCACAAGCCAGAAGAGGACATTATAATGTGCACATGTCCAAATTAAGGGGTCTAGCTGCTGAATCCAGGCCCCCATTTTGGAAATGTGCCCCACTTTTGGGCTTCACCTGTTGTAAAGCATGAGCCGACCTAACCGACCTAAACAACATATGTAGATCAAGAGATGTAGGAGGGGATCTTACATCTACTCCTTAAGAGTGGGAGAGAGCTTACACCCTGCAACACGCAGGCATAATTTCCCTCTCACTCTTAAGGAAATAAGGCTCACTTTAGACGAAGGTCCAGGGTCCAATTTCTTAGGAACCAATTTGGACTGATTTGAATCAAATTGAATCCTTGAATTGGATTGTACCTTCGTCCCTAGCCTGATTCTTGGTTCTCCAAATCAACAGCTCTCCTTTTAGCACTGTTTTTTGGTCTCAATCAAGTGATTTTCCCTCCAAAACAGGTGCCCTGTAGGTTTAGCCTCAACTTTGCCCCTTTTTGGTTTTGGACCCTGGTTCCAAGGCCTTGGGACCAATTTAAAGCTTTTAACCAATAAGATTGCTTGAACTCATTGGTCCCTGGACTTTGGACCCTCCTCTAAAGTCACCCTAAGAGTAAGAGGAGCAAAAACTCCACTTTTCTAGAAAGGATATTCATGGATTTAAGGTGCCCTACAATAACACTTACTAAATTTCTCCCTGTGCATCAAGATCCTACAGGGGACAAAGGAGCTTTCTAAATCCTTTTTATCAGTAATGAAGAAGAAGCAGAAGAAAGCTTCATGGGGGGGGGGGGCATCCATCAACTTCATCCATCATCATCTCTGAAGTCGAGCACTAAAGTTGATATGTGCAATTAACTAATTGGGCAACAAGTAGATTTTCTTATATAAAAGTTGGATACTTTGCAGATAGCCAAATATGTTTGAATTTGGGTTCTCTATTCCTCCTCTTCTTCTTCTTCTGGAGGGGAGAATAATATCATAATTTTCTGCCAGTAACTTTATGACCAATATGTGAAGGAAATCTTTGCCTATTTTAGTTGAAAAGGGTGCATTCAAAAATCACATACAAAGCTGATGTGGTAGATACAACATCACACAAAGCAAAATTGAAATGATTTCTCTACATGAAAGAAGCACCTTGTGCACAACATACCTTGTGCAATTTTGCACACACCTGCAGAATGGGTATTGTGTGTCAGTTGCATAGCCAGAGAGGAGACGCTAGGCTGGTGCTCATTTGATATGAAAAAAAAACATTAATAAAAATGAATCATCCACCATCATATTTTGAATGTTTGAAACATTCAAAAAGACTCTCGAAATATCATCGATTTGAATCAATTTCTTATTATTGAAACTTTGCAATTAATGGATGCTACTCCCCAAAAAAAAAAAAAAAAGTTAACAATCCAAATTATTGTGTTCTCTTCGTGATTTTTTAAAATTTTAAGAAATATTATAATTTTGACTATTGTCCGCACCCCTTAGTGGCTCCTTCTATTATGTTTGCACCCATATATGATTATCCATCTATCGAGGTGGATAATTTGGTTGTTTTGTCATGTTAAGATTTCTCAAACCACAACACTCCTTACTATGTTTTTGGTACTATTGGAAAGTTCTTGATGAGTAGGGGTGTACAAAGGTATTTTTGTAACATTTAGACTTATAATGCAAGGGTTATTGAATTTTGAATAAGTTTGTCACTGAAAATTTAACAATATAAAATTTTTAATTCATAGCGAAATTGCAAAGTGTACCATTTGCACTTTCAAAATATATATTACAATGTGTTCAATGGCATCAAACATAGGTCAAATTAGCGACATTGGTATTTCATCTTTTCACATTCATATTGGGGGTATATTAACACCAATACGATATTTGAACTTGAATCATACAATTTTTAAAATATCATTAAGTAAGGATGCACATGTAATACAACCATCCAACCAGTAGCGAAACATTTGCAAATAGTGAAAGGCACTTTGCCTAAATTGCAATTTATAGCCTTGCAAATAGCAAAATGGGATGTTGAACATTCCCAACAATTAAACACAAAGTTTAAGGACCCAACATCATATACACACACACATAATTGTTATTGTGGGTATGGTAAAAGTATTGCATGTTTTTTTTCCATGATTGCCCCTTTGATCTTCCATGTGTCTTTGGTGGTGCTTAGACACATCTTCATAGTGCATTACCCATACACACTTTGGGTCTTGTTATGCATGTTTTGGGCATATAATGGACACTATGTGCAAGCCCAAAATGTGCATAACACGGGTCCAAATTATCTTTGGGCATCATTCATCTTTTTTCAAAAAAATGGATTAGGCCAAACAATGAAAAAGAGAAGCAAACTTGATACTTTTGTACTATATACAATAACAACTATGTTCACATGTATAACACTGGGGAAACTAAATATGAGTTGTGATTATAAACTATGAATGAACAACATAATATGTCCATACAAAGTCTAAGTAACTATAATCTAGAAATTGAGTAATTTGAATGTTGCCAATGAAGTTGAACCTTCATAAATAGTTGGTCCTTCATGTGGAAGTTTTCCCTTTAAGATTGTCAAATCAATGAGGCTTTTGTGCTTCTTGAACATTCCCGACCTTCAAACATGAAAGTGTTTATAAGAAATAAAAACAATCTTGAAATTTGAAATGCAAATGTAAGCCTTGAGTTAACCTTGGTAGGATACTCTTTTTTGAACTGGAAAATTACATTAGTAAAAATATAAGGTTTAATATATTCGTTGTTAAGTAAAAATTATAATTCAATTTATTTTATAATAGGATTGTGTTTATTCTCAAAATTGGAATATAATTAATATAAATTATGCATTAATCCCAAGTTTTAGGAAAGTTATAACATTTTACAAGGCACCTTGCCTTAACTTACACATTACGTATTGTTATTTTTGGATTATTTCTTGCTCAATGGTTGTTTAACTAATATATGTGAACACGTGGACATATTGTGAATCCTTCATCACTCCTCATGATTTCAACTAATTTAACTAAAAATTGAAATACCAAAACTCAATGCAAACATGAAACATATTAAATTTGCAATGGTTTAAATATGTGGACATTAAAAACTTAAACGATAATAGGGTGGGGAAATTTTTAAAGACCTCACATAATACCCCCAAACAATACCCTCTTTGATTTAAATAGTGTCAAATTTTAACACAAAGTGTCCCTTCAAGGAATTAGCAAAATGCATGCATACAAAATCTAAATAACTATAATTTATAATTTGAGTAATATGAGTTTTTTCAATGAACTTAAGTTTTGATAAATAGTTGGTCCTTCATGGAACTTGTCACCTTGAGACCATAGAATATTGAGCCTCTTATGTTTGTTAAACATTCCTAGCATTAGAACATGAAAATGCTAACAATATATAAAAGAAATTACAATTATAAGCTTTGAATAGATAAAATGTGTGGAAACAAAATGAAAACATTTACAATCTACATAATTTGAGTGTTGTCAATGGAATTGAACCTTGAATGGAGGTCCTTCATGAAAGTTGTCCCCTTAAGAATGTGCCCCAATGAACATCTTGTGCTTGTTAAACATTCCTAACCTTGAAACATGAAATTGATGATAAGAGATGAGAGCAAATGGAATTTAAAATCAAGAATGAATTTATAAGTCATTAATTAATGAAATGTGTGCTCTCAAATGTTTGAATAATTACAATTTAAATAGTCTAAATGCTACTAATGAACTCGAACTTTGATAAATAAATTGGTCCTTCATGAAAGTTGTCACCTTGAAATTGTGGACTAGTGAGCCTCTTGCGTTAACCATCTTGAGAGTAGCAAACCTCCTCTAAATAATTCTCATTTCCATCCAATAAATTGACTTTTGTAATAAAAGAATTCCAATAATAAAATATGAACCATTATGAAACAAAACTTCAACCTTAGTTACAATTGGGTTAATATGAAGCTTTAATTGCCTTCAACTTATCTTTTTATGAATCTTCAAATTGAGATTGTGTTTACTTTATGTCAAGTTCAAGCACAAAAAACAGTCCTAAAGCTTTGAAAGGTAAAAGGTTGAAATATATTGCTACTACTAATTATAATTGGGTATTGCAAGGTACTCATTGTAGATTCTTGGAAGTCAAATGGCAATTCAAGGAGGGTCGGGTGTTATATTAGGTTTATGTAGAATTAAACTTATGGGTTTCTAGGGATGATGTAAGGTACTAGATGTACTTAGAATAACAAGGTGGACCATGCCTCCCTTCCTAGTTTGAAAAAGGACAAATTTTCAAAACAATTTTCAACCCAAGTGTGGACAATGGCTTATAAACCCATGCAAGCCCTCAACATGCACACCACCATGAAAACAACACATAAACCACATGTAGCTTGATTGTCAAGCCCAAATGCACACATTATGATAACAAATAGTCATAATTAATAACAACCACTATAATATAACAATCAACACAACAATTATTATATTCATAAATAATGTACAAACAATTGAACTATGGAATATATGCAAAGATGAAATCTACATACCAACAAATAGATTAGATGGTAATTAAGTGCCAAAAAAATATGAAACCCTACATGGACTATAAGATTTAGTTTGACATACAATCAAATTATGACAAAAAAAATAAAATTGTCATTGGGAAAAAGAAAACAATACACACAACAAGGAGATTTTTAAAAGAAGTCTATTTAACAATTGATGAAATATACATAAAAGAAAAGGTTTTATAAGTAAGACATGAATAGGCATATTCTTTCAAATAAAATTAAGAATGTTCCTTAGACTTAATTAAAGAGCCATAACCTAAACTAAGTATTGTTAACACCATGTGCCAACACTCCCCTTTAAACAAATTTGTGGAGTTGACAAAGAAATTAATATATCACTTCCCCTTTAGCTATAAATGTTATAAAGTGACTCCCATAACTTGAAAGCAAAGAACATGTTGGGCTTGGGCACAACTTTGATAAGAATACCAACCCACACAGTTTCAGTTGACATAAAATGAAATTTGAATTCTTGGAAATCAACATCATTCAGCAAGAAGTGGAATTGTAATTCAATGTGCTTTGATCTATTATGAAAACAAACATTTTGAGTCAGTTTAATGCATGATTGATTATCACAAAGACACATCAAGCCATCTTTTTTAAAACCCAAATCCTTGAATAATTGCCACAACCATAGGGCTTCCTTGGTTGCAATAATGGCATCAATGTATTTGAACTTAATAGAGGAAAAAACCACATTAGGTTCATTGCAACTTTGCTATGAAATGGCACTTATCCTCCAATAAGGAAAACATAACCATATACAAACCACCAAAAGTCAACTCACCCACTTGCAATCCCAACCCGAGTTGAATTTGTTTAGCCTTAAAAAAACAAGGACTAAAATGTGATGGTTGCAAACATAATAAAAGGAGCCATAGGCCAATGTGTATGTAATGCTTCAAATTATAATTTTGCAACTTTAAACAATCATGTGTGGGGGGCATAATAAGTTGGATAATCATTTTTTTTTGGAATATGATGCATTATTTGCAAAGTTTCAATGTTTAAAATTTGACACAAATTGATGATGTTTCAAAAGTCTTTTTGCATGTTCAAGGTAGTCGTGGATAATTTTTTTTCTCAAACATTTTTTTCCATACAGAAGGTGCACCATTCCTTTTCAAAATTGAAAATGATATTAATATTGATGATTAAAAAAGAAAAATCAATTGAAATTGGTGAATTTTTTTTTTAAGCACATTTTCAAGTGCATTTGGTTCAAATGTGTTTTTGGTTTGAAAATTATTAAATTTCATAATGTGTTTTTAACAAAAGTTATTCACTTTTATGTGGTATAAAAGATGAATTCAAAATATAAATGATACAAGACCAATATGTAATCAAAAAAAATTTATATCTTACACACTTTTGTAAATTAAGTATGAAAAATGCAAAAAAAAGGGGAAGAAAACAACACGTGAATGCCACATGTCAAAATGACTTTGACCTTGGCTACTTTTCGTGTTTTTCACCTTGATGGACAATGCAAAATATTGAATACCCATGTGTTTGGTTGCTTGGAGGTAGTGTGCAAAAAACACTTTACAATAAAATAATGCACCAACCTAGAATGGCCATAAATTAGGTCAAATTGCTAGAAAAGTAATGTTTCACCTAGTACAAGTTTCAAGATACATTAAGCTACCAATTGCATTAGCAAAGGGAACTAAAGTCATATTGACTTATTCAACATATGTAAAGGACATCATGTCCTTGGTATAATGAATTCTTGTTAGAAGAGGAGTGGCAATTGGTTTACAAGTCTCCATGTGGAACTTGTGCAAATGTTTTTAAATATATTCCTCTTGAGAAAGAAAAAGTGTTTTACAAGTTTGACCATGTTCAAAAGTTGAATACTTAAACACATTCAATGTTGTATTGTTTCACATGGCAAAGCTTTTTGCCAAAAGACTTTTAAAAACATCTAGGTAAGCTAAATCATTGGAGAAAATGACACGATCATCAACATATATTCCAATGACTCACAAAAAATGTTTGCATGCAATTAATATAAATATTTGTGTGAGAGGAGCACCAAATATACCCAATATGCAAAAGATGAGCATTGAAATAGTCATATCACACACAAGGTGTTTGATTGAGCCCATAAAGAGACTTGAACAAGTGGCATACCTTAAGTTCTTTGCTTGGTGAAACATTGCCTTTTAGTTGTTCAAGAAAAATCTTTTTTTTAAAATGGCCATGTAAGAATGCAGTAGTATTGTCAAATTTAGTAAATATAGTAGGCTTCATAAATGACAACAATGGAGGTGAGCAGATGAAGAGATGTCATCTTGACAACCAAGGATAAAGTTTCCTTATAGTCAATGAACAATCGATGTCAAGTTTTTTATGTGAAACCTATCGCATCAACTATGCCTTGTAGTAGGAAATAATGTGATTTTCATTTGTATTTATGCTAGAAACCCATTTAGAACTCACCATGGAGTTTGGACAATGAAAAGGTCAATCCGCCATAATCCAAGTTGTACTTTCCATCATAGAATTGTATTCTTTATCAAGGGTTGTTCTCCAATGTGATGCATTAGGATCGTTAAAAGCTTCATGTAAGGAAAATGGTTCAACAACATGAACCATAGATGCATACATAAAATGGTTTTGATCATGATATTTTTGAGATTATTAAACACCTTCAATGGTCTATTAGAAAGTTTAGTATATTACATGGATTTTGGAGATGTGGCAAGCTCTATGAACTAGGAGGTTAAAAAGATACATTCAAAACTTTAGGTCGGTGACAAAGACTAGATATTGCCTTATGGCTAGCTAATGATTGGGCAAATAGGTGGAAGGGAAATGGGTGGTGTTTGTGTAGGAGAAATGTGCATGGGACATGAGTCTTGAAAATGTGTGCGAATCGTTGGAATTGTTAATAATGGATTTCAATTATTGGAAGGAATAAGATTTGGTTTGCGAGGAGAAGATGTTTGAGGTGTTGGTTGACTTACAACTAAAGGCATGACCCCCCCCCAAACCCCCCATCTCCATGAATTCCAACAATTTCATTATAAGGGTATTTGTTGGTGGGCAAGTTTTGAACCTAGTTTTCTAGTTTAGTTAGTCTAGAGGGTAGGTAGAATAACTTAGTGCTCTCCAATTACTAAAAGGTGAAGTTAATAAAATAGTTAAATTCTAGAAAGGGGATTGTATAGTGATCTTTTTCTTAATGGCAACCTTTTGGCAATCATAAATTGAAGAAATATCTTTTGGAATATGCATGGCAACTTTTTGTAGTTCACAGTGTGCTTTAAGTCAAAATTTACCTTGATCCAATGGTCAAATTAAAAGGATTGGGTACATTCAATGTACATATAATATATAATGTGCAATATGTTTATGGCTATAGGCTGTCATGTGGGTGACATGTTCCATTAACAAGGGGAAAAAAATGCAAAAACAAAACATGCCCAATTCAAGGATGTATTTTTCTTTTCATCATCAATGTTTTTTTGATGAAAATATTTAGCAATAAACTTTTCATGGCTTTTGAACATTAAAAAATCACATCTATTATCAAAGTGTTATAGTAATTGTAACAACTTTCCAAAAGTTTGGTGGGTTTCCTATTCTTATATCACTATCATTTTTCACCTAGAATTTCATTGAAAATGTCACCTATAGGTTCCTCACTTTGACATGTATTTTGTTTTTCATACTTTGTGATAGGTATTGATTTGGTCCAAATCTATTCACCACATACAAAAAAAAGAACCTTTTCGGAATTTTTTGAAAATTTAATTAAATGAAGTTCCAAAATTTTCAAATACACCCAATTTAGTTCACAATATTGCTATCAAGTTTGATGTTATCAAATTTTTGAAATCCAAAAACTATTCTAATCGGCTTCCACTTGTCATGACCACAATAGTGGCCATGTTTGCCAAATGGAAGAAAGATGATGGCCTTAATCGGCATGAAATAATGATGTCTTACATTATTGCCTTCATACAATTCTAGTATTAATATCATGGGGTTATACCTTCTTCCAACCTATTACAAAATTCCTTCAATTGGAGTGATGATGAGGACCTAGAATATGGAATGGCACTTGGGTTTGCTACTCCAACATTATAGTTGAATTGCAACCTAGCCCTTATGTCCAAACCTAGTAGTTTGAGGCAACATAGTGGCCCAATAGCTTAGGGCAAGGGCATTAAGGCAATCCTCTTCATCCTTTGGATCACAAGGACATAATCAACATCAGAAGGGAAATACTTTAAAGGATAAACAATAGCTATTGTAGTCTTATTGTAATTATTATAACAAGAGGATTTATGAAGGTAAGGTAAAGTTGACTTTGTTTACTTACCTTCTAATCAATTTGGAAGGATTATTGTAGTGATTCAAGGATAGGGGTGAAGGAAAAAAAAAGATTTAGCCAAGGGCAACTACCATTTATAAATAACCACTAATTATTGCGATAGTGGTTGGCTACCTATGGTGTGAAGGAATAGGAATGAAAGGGGAACAAAGTGTGTGTGTGGGTGTGTGTGAAAGGTGTAAGAGGGAAAAGTTAAGAGTGTGGAGAATTACATGACTCTAGCCAAAGTGGGATTGTAGGATCTAAAAGAAATATGATGTACTTAGAGTTGTGTCGTGTTTAAGTGAATGAATCTTTGGGGTTTAGTGCATTAAAACTTAATACCCTTATTATAGTTTTTTTTTGGTCTATTTTGTTCATCTTTTCCCTTATTATAATAGACTAAAATTTTGTTTGCTTAAGTTCCCTTAATTGATTTTTTTTGTTGCAAACATTAGCTACAATAGTTGGTTAAGTAGGTCCAAGTTTACAACCATCAACCTATACTATATGTTGGACTTAAAGTTAAATTTCTCATTTGTAAATCTTAATAGAATGACAAACTTGAAGACAATTTTATTGGGTCCCAAGAAAGAGAAAAAATTTAAACCATGTGGCACCTAGGCTAATTTAGCTTTTAGGGTTGAGTTTTTTTGATTGACTCATCCCAGATGGCATTTTGTTTATTTATTTATTTATTTATTTATTTTTGGATCCTTATGAAGCACCCTCTTATGTTGTTTACATTTGTTTGAAAGGATGACAAATAATATGGATAACTTTTTGAGAAGGATAAACATTCCATACCCCATACAACACAACCCTTTTATCTCATACAAAATTGTTCCTAGGTAGTTAAGTAGGTACACTAATTTAACAAGTAGATAATTAAGAGACATATGCAGTAATTAGGTAGGTAGGTAAATGAGGTAGATATAGGTATACTAATTAGGTCAACATTAGAACTAGTATTTAATTACTTAGTAACTTGGAATATACCATGCTATCTTGAGTTAAGTAATTTTTTGAAGTTGTAAGAACTTCTTCCCAAAAGGAATTGGGTAGCTTGGTATATTGCACCATGTTGTGAATAGATTCCATCAAAATGCAAATATTCTATTAAAAACCCCCATGCGTTTTGAGGGGAGTAAACAAAGTGAAAAATTGACATTGAATGCCATGTTCATTATAATTTGTTGAATTCTAAAAAAATGTATTCACCACCATTAAAACAAAGGATTTTGATTTTTCTACCAATTTGAATCTCATTAAATGTTTTATAAATTTGAAAAGTTGAGAAGACTTTAAACTTAGATTCCATAAGGTAGACCTTTGTAAAGTGAGAAAAATCATCAATAAAAGTAAGAAAATAGTAAGACCTTCAAAATGAACAAGTTTGTAAGGGACCACAAGCATCATTATGAACCAAATGTAATAGGGATGTGGGCTTTTGTGAAACTTTGTTTAGGAAATTTTGACATTAAATGTTTTCCCATTATACAAACTTCACAAAGATTTGAGGTAGGGATTTAAATAGAGGGAAGACTCAAAACAATTTGTTGATTTTACATTTTGTGGACAGATTGGAAATTTATGTGGCCAAGTTTGTGGTGCCATGTATTGGTTTCAAAATCAAATAAGTAACCAAAAAAGAAGAGTTGGATGATTAGTGCATCACAACATTGACTCTAGTTGGGAAAAGCTTTCAAAAGTTATAACATTCTATGACAATTTCTTAACTATTGATGTCAAGTATTGTAATCTTACAATTCTTTTTGAAAAAAACATAATATTATTCTCATCCCCTTTGTTTATTATTTGACTAGTTTTTTTGCTAAGTTGGGGACATGGAAACATTATCAACTAATATTGTTTTTCCCATGATTAAATGTATGAAAATTGATCCATTCTCAAGAGCTTGTTGTTGTCCATCATCTACTACAAAGATAATTTGGGGTTATGGCATTGTTTTGTAGTGGGTGTAAAACTTTCTTTGAGGAGTCATATGTTGTGTGGCTCTAAAATCAACAATATACCAAGGATCATAAAAATTCAAACATGAATCAAAAGTGATTAACAAAACAACTTGTATTTTTTCATTATTTGAAGTTGCATTAGTTTGTGGCTTTGGAGAATTACATATAGGTGCAAAGGAGGCGATTTATATTTTCCAATGGCTTGATCTTTAGCTCTTTCTTTCTAATTGGAAGCAATATGTGATGGTTTGTCATAATAATAACATTATTTTTCTAAATTGTTTGTTGTCTTTGATTGTTTAGAAGATGACTTTTGGTTAGTTGATTGTGATTGCAATATTTTGTATCATGATTTATTTTTGTCAAAACAGTTACTTGTTGGAAAGAAATGCAATTGATTTTTCAAATCCAACTTTTGATTTTAAAACTGAATCTTCTTGCCTCATATTGAACATAATAGTTTGTAGATTTAAATTTGGTATACTTGGTTGAATTGAGACAAAACCATGCCATGAAGAAGAAAAATATGAAAGGAGTAATGAAACCTCTTTTTTTTTTTGGTAAAATTTAATCCTAATGTGGTAGATTCTTTAAGAGTGTTTTGTCTTTTTTTAAGAAAATCAGACATGGACTTTCAAATTAATTTTGACAATGTGAGGTGAGTTAATTTTTAGTGAAAATAAACTTGTGATGTAGGAATAGAAAGTTCATAAGTTTCTTTAAGCCTATCCCAAAGTTCTTTGGATGATTTAAGAGATTTCAATCAAAATAATAAAAAACAATTCGATCCAAATAATTTTTTTTCCACAATGAAGAAGGTTATTAACATGTGTTTTAAAAACTTTTGATATTCATTTGTTAATTTATAGGTTCAAATGTGCTATGATTAGGTTAACTACCATCAATTACTCCCCATTGTTCCATTCTATTGAGAAACTTTTCCATCTTATATTTCATGTTGCACTGTTTGTGCTAAAAAAAAATCTATTTGATAAGTTCAAACAAAACAAAAAACTATGATGTGTTTTTTGTTGGTGGAAATTTTTTATTAATAATTTCATTTCCTTTGAAGACAAAAATAATTTGATTATAAGATTCATAACATATTGTACGAATGTTATGCATGTAAATGTTTTAGGACTTACACTTTGTTTAACTATAAATCCCATAATGAAATTGATTTGCACTCCATGTAAATGTAAATCGTATTATGAGCTTTCTTGTTTAAAGACAAATATAATCGAACGCATGATGTTGAGGTTGAAGGACCCCAAGTAAAACCATATAAACTTATGTATTTGCTTTTACACTTACATTTACATTATAAAAAACAAATGATCATATAAAACAATGTAAGTGCAAAATAAAATACATTTATATAGTTTACACTTACATTGTAAAAAAATGTAAAAACATGATTTCTACTTGATGAGGGGAGAATTTCATAATGTTTTTGATGATGCGCCAACTAAATCACTCATTGCAAAAAAAAATAAAAAATACAAAAAATCATCAAAACATTTGTGCTGTAGTATGCACCACAACCAATTACATTAATTAATATGAATCACAATAAGTAACTAAGCTCTGAAAAAGCTTAGACCAAAAATGATGATGAACAAAGTTAAAAATAAAAGTTCTACTCAAGCAATCAATTGGTACAAAACGTGCATTAAGATATTCTTTGAAATAACACCACCATAGTCCCATATTGGTAGAAAATGCCAATGTCTGGGGACTACCAAATATTATGAATACTTGTGAAGGGTCAATCAAAGTGGCTCATTGCAAAAAAATAGAATTGAGCTTTGGGATGCACCAACAACTAATTAGTATGTATTTGCAAGAAGGTATGGTCATTAAGGATATATAGTAAATACACTTACACACCCCAAAACTTTTACATAGGGCTATGTAAATGTATTTGATGAATACTTATAGTGCCTTCGTGTAAGTGTAAAAATAATGATGACACATGGCAACAATATAAGTGTAAATGTAAAAAGTCCAAACTTGTAAGTGTAAATGATTTACACTTACATGGGATTTACATGTCACATATACGACTATTACACATACAACATTGTATTGTACCTATGACTAATGTTTAGCACAAAATGCTTAACAAAAGATCTAGCTGAAAAAAGATAATTTTATTAATATTTGTCAAAATTGTTGAAAATTGAAACCCATTGAGTTACTACTACAAATGCACAACAAAAAATGTATTTTGTATACTTATTGCTCAACTATTGAGATTTTGAAAAATTAAATTTGAAATTGTCAAACCTTGTTTTTGAAAAAATAAATAACTATTCAGCAAAGGAGTGCCAAACATTTGTTGTAGGTAGGGTATGTAGAACAGAAAGCAAGCTCTTATTAACATTGATCAATTTCAAACCTCCTCTAAATACCATGAGAAAAAGAAAGCACTACACACAACAAGGAGATTCTTGAGACAAATGTATTTAACCATTGTTGAAGTACACCTGGAAGACATAAGATCTTCTAGGTAAGACCTGAATAGACTTATCCTTGAACTAAAAATGTCTATAGACTTAAAGAAAGAGTCATAACATAAACTATGAACTTGTCGACACCACGTGCAAATAGTTATTTCCAATTTTGTTAAGGAAATGCAAGGCTGCTGCATGTCAACATATTCAACTGATAGCCAAGGTCTCACTATAAGGTAGTCTCCCTCTATGCTTAACTTGCCTTGCATAAGCAGCATGTGTGCTATCAATTTTGTTGCAAGCACAAGCACAAGCAATATACCTGAATTGGGTTTAGCCTCGACTGCCTTTTCTTCGCTTTCCAGTATCCAGTTTGTAGGTGGTGCCCTGATTCTTTGAGCTTAGCTACTGAGGTCTATTGATGCTTGGTCATAAGGTAGTAATAGCAGCAGCTTACAATGTCTGAAAAAACCCATTCAATTGGGTGCCATAGCACCTGAACTTTCTTGCTTTTATCCAAGTGCTAATTCTGGGCAATCTTTGGTGGCATGGAGAGAAAGAGGATGGGTTTGGTTCTGCTGTAAAGATTTGACATATGTGGGATACATATGCTTCAGTACTAATGTGATTCTACCTTGACATCCACAGTGAGAGGAGCAGAATTGATTAATAATCTTACATCTTTTGTAATCAGGATGTGTACGGCATCAATCAGAAGACATTTGTCATTGTTCCGGTTGTTGATGTATTGCTGAAACCAAAAAAACAAATAGCACTATGGTCATGCTAGTTAGTCATTCATGCAATTGTGCAGAAAAGTTGAGGATGAGGACATTGCTGCTGTCTCCAAGGGAAAAGATCATGAGATGCTTTTGTCTACTTAAATTCAGTTTTGAATCAACTCTGTTTGGAGTACACAGTAACCTCATCTTCTCTCAACTAAACTATGGTCTAAGAAGCAAGACTTTGAAAGCAGAAAACCTATTGGACTCTATGAGATGGGAATAGGCTTAGAGCATATACTTCCCATGTTGCAGCTTCATTATTTGCTCTCATTTTCTGCAGACTCTGAAAATCAAGGTTTCCTTTGGTGCCAAGTCAGCATGCTGCTGTTCTCTCATGTAAAACTGTGAAAGTTTGAAGGTTAGTACTATGTCTGTAGCGCAACTCATATCTTCATAGAAAAAGACCCTGGAACACTGTACAGAAATTCCACTTGGTCCAGCTTGTGCCCGAACAGGACGGTGCAGAATCAAGTGTGTAAATACCTTTGCAAGCTTTTCTACATGTGGCCAGTACACTTGTTTTGGATGGTTGATATGTTGGTTTTGAAGCTTCAAACTCGTGCATCTCAAGTTTTTCTCTCAATTGTCTGCACAGTACAAAAACCATTATATCTGAAGGACAGACCATCCTGTTGTGACAATTGCATTAGCATTTGGATTGCTAAAGCTTCAAGCTGCCCACCAGTGTATGTTGGCTGGCAGCTACATGTCTCATACATACCTGGTCTCACAGTTGACCCACTACACTTTGTCTTACATAGAAAGTGTCAAAAACTGCTTATTGGAATATGACTTGTGGCAGTCTGCAAGTACTTTCTTCCAGAACTGTGGCCCCGAAACTGTCTTGGTGAAGACTTTCACTTCATGACAAACTGGTCCCTTTCTTCATCATTGCTTTTCTCTCTTTATCTCTCTGTTCTTCCACAATTGAAATATGGTTCATGCTCGGGCTGCAACCTCATCTGTTGTGCTCATGCTTTCACCCTTGTCAATTTAGCCAACCTCTCTCTTTCTCTTACTTTCTGCTGGCATGTGTGCAACCCATCTTTGAACAGTAATCTGCTCTCATTTACAATAGCTTTGCCTGCATTTCTGACAGAACAAAGTCTTCCGATTCATGAGCATGGACATTGTCATCATCTCTTATCGCAGAAGCAACACTTTCAGCGATTTATTAAAACCCTGTCTTTTGATCTGAGTCCCAGCATAACATCATCAGCTCCACTCCCATGCACAGTTTTTTGTATGTCATTTCTTGTCCAGTTTCTGTTTGCAGCTTTCTTCTATTTCTTAGGCCTTTTCCTAGTCCATGATCCATTCTTCTACATGCTTTCCTTTCACCTTGCACATATGTTGTGCTTGCCTCAGATGTGGTTGCATGTCACGATTCCTATGATTCTTCTTCTTCTTCCTCTAGGGTTTCATTTTTCTAGTTCTCACCTGAATCCCAGCAGCAATATCAACCCTGGTTCAGATTGTCAACCATCTCCCAATACCTTCACAAGCTCATGAACAAAATGCAGACAAGATAATCCATTATAGACTACACCATTCTGAGAAAAGAACAGAATTAATCTTGATTGCACATGTTCATGCTGTAGGGCTTTGCATAAAATTAGATTTTAATGAATTCTTTGCAATTGCTGCAATAGTCTTTCAAGAATTTCATGCCTATCCATCATGTGCTTTACTGGAAGACAGACAATCCAACCAGGCAAGAACAGCAAGTGAAGAAACACACCCAAGAAACATATCCACACACATCCAACTAGAACAGGACTTTGTTTTTTACAACAACTCTCTCTCTTGTTCACCATAAAGGAGTGACCTCCTCCTGTTGTGTCCTGATATTTGAAAGCTGTGTGAGGTTTTCTGCTCTGAATTCATGATGTAATTTGTCACATCCACCAACCAAGAAAGTGCCCTTTCAACAAAATGTCAAACTTGGTTCACTGGGTATGCTATAGGAATAGGAGTTGGTGTTTCTATCAAAATTGGAGTTGGTGATGAAGATCATCAGCACAACATGACAACTCTTGGAATCTTCTGATGGTGGTGCAAATTTCAAATCACCTAATATGCTCAAAATGCCACAACTCAAAAGTGCATAAAGGTAGCCATGCACATTACATATATAGCCTTGAATGGACTTCTCAAGGTGTGAAAACCTGAGTGTCCAAATCCTGTAAACAATTGATTCATCAAATTACAGTGTGGGTAAGTTTAGCAAAAGTTCATTTGAAAGACTTAATGTCTGCAGCATTTGAGAGACCCACTCACCCATGATCACCACTCAGCAAGCCAGCAAGCAGCCCCATGAAGAATCACATGGTTTTTTTCTTTTGCAAAATGCTAGTATGTACATGATTTGGAGTATTATGATCTCCATTGGAATTGTATCAAGCCAGAAGAAGAGAGCCTCCTCCTCATGGCTGAGACCCACGGATACCTTGATGTTGGCTTGTGTGGGGTTCAAATTGCTGCCGCTCAGTGATGTGCTAGATGATAAGCAGCAAGCAGCAGGGCATCCAAAGCATAGAAAATTTGGAGTCCAAGCAAAGCAAGAAGAACATCTGCTCAGGAGCATCATTCATTCTTCTGCTTCTTCTTCTTTGTCTTCATCACTTTGGAACCTAATCAATCTAAACTGATTCTGTATTTCCCCATCTTTGCAAAGGGATTATGTAGGGATCTTGAATGAACTCCCGACATCATGATGATGATCTGCAAATGCTTGTGTACAGAGGAGGTGGAGGAGGAGGAGGAAGAAGAAGAGGGCCTAATTAGCCCTATTTATAAGCTGCTGCTGTTGCTGGCAGTGGAGCTCAAGCTTGTTGGAAGGAGGAGTATCAAGATTTACAGAAGAATGGTTGAGGCTAATCCCCATGTATTGGAATTCCAACAACAAATTTGATTGTTCAAGGGCGCCAAGCAAGGGAGCCCAAAGTTGTGTAGTAAATTCTCGCAGCCACAGCCGGTTGAGAGCTCTCAAATAGTTGCGACAATCATGGTCACGAGAGATGGTACCCTCTGAGCCATATGCATTTCGATCAGTTAGCATGTCCAGTGGATGTGGCACATTCAGAAATGCCCTTTCTGCATACCACAACTGTCTGGCATTGCATGCATCCTCCACATGCTCCTGGTGAGAGGTCTTGTTGTATTTTGCTGTTGTTCTTGCTACTGCTGCTGCTGAGTGGAGCTGGGAACAGCTGATTGGATGCCTTAAAAAATACAAGCCACTGCCTGGTGGCAATAGAGAGTGACCAGGAGCTTCATCTTCCTCAGGTTGTAAGATCACCATTTCGCCTAGAGGCCCATATATCAATCGCTGCACATAGATCACAGACACACATGGAAGAAGAAGCTTAGGATGAGACTGTGTAGAATCAATGCAGCTCAAATTGCGAAGGCAAGAAGAGCAGGAGGAGATTGTGATTACTGACTGGGTAGGTCATTGATCAAACCCTAACCTGTTGGAGAAGGCAAGAGAGGTTCCTGAAGTTGCCATTCATGCGTTTCAGAACAACAGTCACATGATCAGGGTAATCGCAAGCGAAGGTGCGAGGGACGATATCAAGGTGCATCACCACTGACTGTATATGGGTTCGAGGCAGTCCCAGTTTGTGTAGCAACAGCTCTCCCCCACACATAATGCAAGGAGAACCAAATGTGTAGACTGGTAGCAATGCTGACACTGGTACTGCTTTGCGCAGGCATAGCATGAGAGACAGAAGCATGGCCAAGCTGCCACCTAAAGAATGACCTGTGAAACGAATGCGTGCATCCTCCCCATGTGCTGCCATATGTGCTTGCACTAATGGCAGCACTTGCTCATACAATCCCTTTGCAGCTTCATAGATCCCTCGGTGCACCATTGTTTCCAAACCTGGATCCTGTAGGAAGAACACAAGCAGGCATTATGTTGTCAGTATTGGAGATCATGAATCATAACCTTGAAACCTGCACTTTCTGAAAATGCTTCCTTACGAACCTGAACCATGTTCGACCCATATCAGATCTATTCTACAGATCATGTATCTGTGAAGGTTCAAACCTATTTGACATCTCTAGTTCCTGGATAAGATCCAGTTCACTACAAGAGAATGTGGATTTCCTCACACGAAAAGCTCATGACACGCTTTGTGGTTTCAGCCATTACAATGGATTCGTGAGTTATCCGTAAAGTCAGGCGACTAGAGGGCGAGAACGGCCAGTTTTGGCATGATAGGGCATCAAACGCGTAACTGGGAATGAAAATTTTACAAAAGGAAATAACTGGGACCCAAACTAGTTTTTCCACCAATTTTGGTGGTAAACTGAGTTTCATCCTGTGTTTCCTTTTTTTTGAGCACCTGTTGCTGCATATATTTTCACTGCTCCTACCTACCTGTACAACTACTATAATTATTCTAAAACCTTGTGCATTAAATGCTGAGTTTCAGCATTTCATACCGGGATTTAATAAAATTTCCTTACTTTGCAGATACCACTGAAAGACGGGATAGGGGGCAAAAGCAGAGGAGATAGGGGGTGAAACAGAGGGTGACTTTACGGATAACTCTAATGTGTACAGTATGTCGTGTTTGTTGTGGCATATATTAGATTAAAGTGACAATTGGACATTAGTTATTAGCACATATCACACAAAGTGGTTCAAGACTTGCCTCAAATTGTGTTGGCTCAAATTGTAAATTGGTTTGCCAAGATGCGAGTGATTCAGATCCCTGCACAAAATGCAAAACAGCAAACAATCTATGTAGTGTTGGAGATGATCCATATTCCTATGATTCTTCTGTTGTACAGGAGAAGGAAATTTAGGTCAAAGAAGTCTGACTTGCAATTTTCTCTAAGCCCTCCCAGCAACTGCTGGAAGAATTTTCTTTCTGGAGTTGTGAATTGTTGTTTTTACCTGTATGGCAAAGATTTGGGTGTGGCTGGCTTGATCATCACACATGAACCACTCACATGGGCATCTGTGTTGCACTACTGTTCGTGGGTCCAAATTCTTCCCTTCAGAATCTTGGGCAATTGCAGGATAAGATGAAGAGATGGGAAACTGTACTCCCAGCACAGCACTTAACGGATCCAATTCATCCACCCCATCGCCACCAAGTCTAAAGCATGGAAGTTCTTGCAAATCCTCCATGGACTTCTGATGTGAGCTAGAAGAAGATTCATGAGCTTCAGCTTCAGCAGAAATCGAAGCCTTCAACAATCGGCCAACAGCTGCTTTAGGCTTTGTATGCTTGTCTCCTGCTGCTGCTCCTCTTTGAGATTCTGGTACTTCCATGACACTAGCACCTGCACCAGTGGAGGGTAGGGTTGCGGCAGCAGCACGTCGTTTTTCTGCTTGTGCAATTGCAACCTTCACCATGACAGCTGCAGCTTTGATGTCCAAGGATGAAGTCCTCAACCTGAGATTATGCTGCTGGAATAGTTTCTCAGGCTGCACTGACACCACACACACATATGCAGTGCATCCTGTCATGGGGGGGTGCCGTAAATTCCAAAGCCATGAGCTCAGATGGAAAGCAAGGTAACAAGGATGTCAAGCACATGAGAAACAGGGATGGTCAAAGCTAAGAATTTCACAAGAAGAAAATGCACGGAGCTCATGAAGAGCAGGGATTTATGTGGATTTCAAGGAGCCAACCTCAATTGCTGGAATGTTGTAAGCAAGGTTGGACATGTGAGCCATCTGTGCAACACGCTTCAGCTCAGATGACGAAGCCGGGTGCAGGAACTTGGAGAAATAATCCTTGTTTTGAGCTATGGTCATATGAGGAGGCTGTGCCATGTCCATGATGATCATCTCCTCCTCCTGAATGTTGGATCCAATACAGCTGCTGCTGTGATCCGCCGTGAGTCCCACAGTTGAAGAAGCACATCCCTGACATCCACATTGGGGCAGTAGGAATTCTTGGCCACAGCAGCTTGAAGATTCAGAATCTACTGCCAGCTTTTGATCGACTATCGCAGGTTCTGCCGCTTGTGGAACACTCGTGTTCTGCTGTCTTTTCCAGAAAGCTCCCAGATTCACAAAATTCTGTACCCAAGGCTTGGGTACTTCGTCGAAGCTCAAAGGATTTCCTATGATTGAATCCACCCCAGATTCTTGTGCTACAGAATCCGTCTCCTCTGCAGCCACGCTAATAGCATTCTTGATCGCTTCGGCTGATTCCTGAAACTGGGCACTGGCAGCTTCTAGCTCCTGCTGCATATCGACGGCCTGATGATCTTCTGCCGTCGTCCTTGAAGAACTTCTTGATGGGTTCAATATACCATCTCCAATCTCTTGCTTCACAAAATCAACAGGTGAGGTATCCGAAAGCTGTTCATGATCAGCAGTGGTGCTGGTTCTAGTGGGATCTTCTTCTTCCGGGCGATTATTAAACCACAAGAATTTGAGAGGTGAGGGAAACGCAAAGCGTGAAGGAGGAGGTAAGGGCAAAGGGACGAAGCTGGTGGGAGGACCATGACTAGGGCTACTTCTATTCATGTGCTTGGACTTGTTAGCCCGATCATCAGCGCGACTAGTGCGTTGCATCGAGACTTTAGAACTCATGGCACTGAAACTAGATTCCGACGAGGATGTTGCTGCGCCTGCAGGATGCAAAAACGTCGTGACCCACCCGCCAGAAGCTACTGATCTAGAGTACAAGATCATCACCCTCTCCATGATCTTGCAGTGAAAAAAAAATTCCGACCAATTGATGAATGATCTCCTGCTACAATTCTTTGATTCCTCGGGCTAGACTGTCTGCTGACCTGCAGAGCATCAAAGTTCTGGACTCTTTACACTGTAAGCTCCATTAGGCAGTCGATGCTGCAGGCCGAACTTACAAAAGAATATTACAAAATTTTTCGATCAGAATTTGATGTATGTGTAGTATGAATGTTTTTTGGAGAACTGGGTCGGCTCCTGATCGATCTTCTAATTAGTGTTTAGATCATCAAAAGCTGTGAAGTATCTATCTGTACAGAGATTTGTGAAGGAATTGTAGAGTAACGAACAAGCCAGAACGTCGGATTCAGAAGTTCGCAGATCAATTTGGTGCAGAAATTAACGGGGACTGATCAGCAGCTGTTGCCGTCATTTGCTGCCGTTTTATGAAATTTACTGCACAAATTCTTGACCCACGCGAAGAAAAAGAAGAAATAGAAGAGATCTGGGGTTCCACTTTCTCTCAAAACGTAACGCGATCAGAATTAGATCAGATGCAGATGAGAGACTGATTAGAGAGGCAAAAGAAGGGGCAACTGGCAGCACACGCGCATTTAATGAATGTTCCAGCTACCTCTCTACTCCAGCATCGGATGGCACTTACACGTCAGTTGGAAGCTATCCGACACCGTCCTCTTTTCAACAACAACTTCTTCTTCTTCTTCTTCTTCTGCTTTGGAGCTATTCTCGTAAAGCAACCGTTTTAGACTATTACTGTTAAGTCTACCCATCTGCGACAGTTCCCTTGAAATCCGTTCAAGCTGACGACATGCAGCTTAGACGTCTGATCAATCTGTGATTAGGACAAATCAGCTTGACTACTAGACAAACTTAGGGTAATTTATGAGCTTCAACTGAGATTCATTGATTGCCTGCCCTGACTGAATGATCAGATTGGTCGTCAAATAGGCTGCTGTTGCTGAAAAGAAACTTGTAGCAGGTGCCTGCACTAGTACTGACAGTTTGGTGGTTTTTTTTGGGGGTCAATTTTGTGATGTAGCGCCAAACTGGTAAAGATTTAGCCAGATTTGGCTAAAAGCTGAAATATATGAAAGTAGGGTTTTTTAAAACATCCTTTTATATTTTCTGCTACATACTTGAACCATGTATAGAAATATGTGGCGATTTTTTTCTGAAATAATTTTGGTCGAATATTTTTCTAGCTATTGAAATTTTCAAAAAAGCACCTGATTTTAGCACTTTTCATGTGTCATATAACTTTTGGGCTATAATATGTAGCCAGCCAAAAAAAAAAAAGGCTATCCTACTAGTAGTACTAGTCGTCACGGTGAAATTTTGCAAGTGCAATCTGTGACCAAAAAAAGCCCACATGGATAAGCTCTGGGGACGTACGTTGCTGATCTGCTGCACATAATAATGATCCTAAGATTAGCGGTAGATTACTAGGTGCGATGTTTGCTGATCAGATCGTTAAGAAAAGTGTGCAGTCCGTTTGTGTGTGTAGTGGCGTAAAAATAAGTATGTAGATCATGGCGGGGGGGGGGGAGAGAGACAGAGAGAAGCCCGGCTGGGCTGGCTAGCCAGAAACGTACAACAAACAAAGGCAACCGCATGACTAGGCACCTCCCCTGCGTCTGTTGCTGCTGCCCTATTGCGCCCCATGTTTTGCTTGCCCGAGGAGAGTAGTGGTATCCCGCAACACGCAACGGATCGTGGCACTAGGTTTCTTGTGTGTACGTGGCGAAAGATGCCGTCGAACCTTGTAACAATTGCCAAGGAAGGTAATATTGTGACTTAGTGGTTGCTTGTAAGGCAGGTGATTCCGTTTCCACGGCACGGACTCTCCTCTCTCTTGAATTGCGCCCAGCCCTCTGTTCTTCACTTTCCTTGCTTTTTTTCTTTTTTTTTCACACTGTGATGCACGTTGCTTGCCACCTAATAACACTACCCTTCTTACTTGCTTTTTCATTTCCTTCTTCCCCCCCCCCCCCCCCCCCCCCCCCCCTTTTCTCTCTCCCCTCCTTCCTTTTTCTTTTTTTTTTTTTCTTTTTTTTTTTTTTTTTTTTTTTCTTTCTTTTCTTCTTTTCTTCTTTTTTTCTTTTCTTTTCTCCCCCCCCCCCCCCCCCCTCCTCCCTTTGGGAAATCCCTTTCCATTTGTTCTTCCTATGTGAATCTCTTGCGGTCTATTCATCTCCTCTTTCTCCACCAGGCTAACTTAATGTGTCCCTTTCCATTTCTTCCTCTTCGTCTGTTCTCTTGCAATCCATCTCTCTCCCCTCTCCCCACCCTTGTTTCCATTTCTTCTTCTGTGTTCTCATTCAATCCATCCCCTCCTCTCTCCCCAACACTTGTTTCGCTTTCTATATCTTCCTCCTCCTGCTAGTCTACTGTTGCAATACATTCCATCTACATCCATGTGCCCTGTCCATATCCTTCTTGTTTCTTTTTCTTTCATCTTGTTCTTTTTATTGTGTTCTATTGCAATATATCCATCTCCAAGTGCTACTGTGTAGGATAACGCCCCAGGCAGCAAGCTTTAGTACAATCTGAAACATATGAGTTGGATGCTTGGTTCCACCTCGCACAGGCCTCATTCTAGTAAAGCCGATGGCCAAGGGCTTTACCAACCATAAAGACCTGTGCTAATGTTTTTCTTTGGAAAAATTCCCATTATACCTGACAGATACCACAATGAAAAGGAAACCATATCAAACATTTCAAAAAACAAAACGCTTGCATAAGTGAGCATTACATTTAAAAGCTTGAGAAAAACCCTTTTAAACAAGGCTCCAGAGTTTTTTTTAAACTGCATTTTGTGAGCAAATATAAAAGGTTTGGAGCTAGAATTTGTTTCTGTTCCATTTTTCCAATATTTATAAACATTGTGAATTTAAAACCCATTCAATGAAATGAAGTGCAAGGATGAATTATCATCTGAATGGATTATGGGTGCAATTGACTAACCCAATGAAGTCATTTTTTATGGAGAAAAAATTGGACTCAAGCAATCCATCTGCATGGATGAAATGGATTTTGATCAATGAATCTATCATTATTGATTGGATGAATTCCGTGGATGATTATGTCCAAAATGCAATGACATGAATTTTTCAGGGATGCAAAATGACACAACTAGATGAGATGTCTTGTAATGAATGAATGAGACAATCCTATGAAACTTCATGTTGTTCAAAATGAAATAAGTTTCATCCGTGAATTACAATCAATGAATGGATTAACCTTCATTCATAACTTTTGTGGATGCAATTTAATGAAATTGTCAAATGAAATCAAGTTCATCTAGGAAATAAAATCTACAATGTTTTTTCATTCAAGGAATATAGTTCATTCATAGTTTCATTTCATCCAAAAAAATCATCCACATTTTAAAGATGAACATTCATGAAATATCATTTGTGAATTTTGAATGCATGAATGGTTGTGCTTACATGGATGAAATTTCATGAAATTTCAAGGTGAAATAAAGATCATCCATGTGAAATATTGCCCAAAATTTTGCATTCATTATGGCCGACAAGATTTAGGGGTGGGAGAAAACTATATCACAATAGAATTTTTTGTGCCCAAAAAAACCCCTACCACCTACGGCATGTGGGCAAAAAAAATCATATAGTTTCGTCCCAAAAAAATGTATTTAAGGTGCATTCATTCATCCATATGAATTCATTGAATCTAGATGAATTTTAATGGTGAAATAAAATGTAAATGGATTATTACATGGATGAATGAAAACTCTTAATGATATCCCATGGATGAAATATATTTCATTTTGATACAATATGAAATTTCATTTTATTGTTTCATTAATTTATCCAAGTGAGTCATTTTGCATCATTAAAAATTCATGTGATTGCAGTTTGAAAAAATGCATACATGGAATTCATCCAATTGATGGAGGACAAATTGAGCCACCATAATTTATTTCATCCATTGAGATGGATTGCCTAAGATCATTTTTTCTATATTGAAGATCAATTCATGGGGGTAGCCAATTTCACCCCATCATTCATTTGGATGATGATTCATCCTTGCACTTCATCTCATTAAATGGGATTAAATTTCACACCATTTATAAATATTGGACGAAAAATGATTGTACAAATCGGGCTTCAAACCTTTTACATTGCTCTCAAGAGGCTAGCTTGAAAGGGTCCTTCTCAAGATTAAAAGAGCCATAAAATCCACCTGAATTTTTCTTAAAAGACCCCAAAAAAAGAGAAAGGGGTTTAGGCAGCCTGTGAAATTTTGGGGCATTGGGCAGCTTCTAATTTTAAAAAATTCTGGGCAGGTTGAAGAGCATTAAGGCAATCCAAAGGAGTAAGTGGACTTGGGCATTTGACAGTGTAGGATTGGCAATGTGGACTTGGGGACTTGGCAATACAGCGAAGTTCACATTTAGAAAATGTGGACTGGACAACTTTGCAAAGTGAACTTGGCAAACAAGAAAAGTCCACTTGACAGCTTGGCAAATTAGCAGATCAAAAGATGCTCAATAGGTTTTATACTTGTAACCAATTTTGGGTTTTTTAGTTGCAACCTATGGTTTTGGGTCCCATGCAACATCTATTTATTAAGGAAGGTTGTTTGTTTGTTTTGTTCATCAAGTTGAGATCTCTCAAACCATAGTGGCCCTCACCATGCTCTTGGTATTGTTGGAAAGCCTTGATGAGTATGGGTGCATCAAGGTGGTTTGAGAGTGTTTAGACCTATGATGCAAGAGTTATTGAATATTGAACAATTTTGTCCAAAAAAAATCCAAATCAAAACTAAATGTTTTTGGGAAATTGAGGCTTGCTCTTGGTACTATTGGAAAGCCCTCAACAAATAAGATTTAAGGGAGTCAATTTCATAATTTTTAGGCCTAAGTTATGAAGTTTGAGTAATTGCTGTGATTGAAAAATAATTTGAAATATTTTTTCACAATTGGGCTTTATTCACACCTGAGCCAGTGGCACAGGCCACACCAGTAATGGTGATTGGGAGATGACTGCAAGCTGAGTCTGACCAATGGCCATTACCTGACATCATTAGCAAACTGAACAGATTTCATCACATCATTAAGAATTTTCTATGCTATTTACAGGACCCCTCAATACTCCATGTGCCTATTGCATGCACTTGAAAAAGCAATTGACCTTAACCCTCTATTAACCAATGCCAAGTGACAAGAGGAAGTTGTATCCATATAACCTCCCAATAGCTGGAATTTTGTCACATTTTTAAAAATCGGACTTGGTAGAGTTGTAAGGGACTTCAATCTGAATCTTTTGGTAGTAAAAATGTGCAATTTGGGTAAGAAATGAAAATTCCTTGTCATTGAAAGTGCATTTTTATGAGATCTGGGCAGCTTTCATGAGAGTATTTGATTTAGCTACTACCATAGTTCAATGATTTTAAAACTTTTATAGTAAATGGAAGGTGGGCATATGAGGTTCATGGAAAAAGAAATTCAACATTTGGACTTGAGATGAGAGAGAAATGAGTGATCAAAGCTACACATACAATGATCATTTACACACAAGCCCCAAAAAAAAAAGCAACCTGTTTTTACTGTTCTAGGGCATATTGTGAAGGCCCAGCGCCTCTCAGAACCCAGGCTAACTCCACCTTCAAAACCGGCAAAACTGGACTTTTCATAGCATGGGCAGATAGCAAAACTTGAGGTGCATGAAGATTTTTCTCCATTTCCAAGCTCAAATTTGTTTATGAATAAGCTTGAGAGACAAATGGCGCATCAGAGGGGCAAGAGAGAACAAGAAGGTGTTCCTATAACATACAGGTGTCAATTTTTGACGTGGGATAGTGAAGGTAGGAGTACTAGATAAGGGGCATTTGGATCTGCACTGACGTTTAAGGGTTAAGAAGTTTAGCCTGAAGGGTGGAATCTCTCCGAGGTGACAAGAGGTTCATAATGTTCACTTCTTAAACCAAGCTGTCAAGCAGATTTTAGTCTCACCTTCACTTTTGTTGAATGTAAGTCTTTCATTCTTTTATCGGTTATAGATAATATTAAAACTTGGCTTTATTTACTTAAAATATTCTTGTGACTACAATTACCAGTGTTGGGTAAGGATCAAGGGCTGGGTTGTTCCCAAAATAACAGGCCCTCAGTCTAGAGGCCAAGGACCCCTTATTTTATTGATGATTGCCAGGTTTTCATCATTTGTATTCCCTTTTTTTCATCAACTAAAGTGGGCCAGCACTTAAAGTGTGCAGTGGGCCTCAAAATCAGCCTGGAGTGAAGATGCAAAACACCTTAGTACTCCTCAGTTCAGGAACCTAAGAAGAAAGAGTAAGGTAAGGCCTCAGGGCAAGGAGAGGCTCTAAACGAGGGGCCTAGGATGAGGTGGTAGGTGTAAGAGGCCCCTTATTTTTTGAGGAGGCATTATTATTGTCTATAAGATTGCCTCCAATCACACTAAGAAATTTTATCCAAGTGCATCTCAAATTGAAAAGGGTGCAACATAAAAAAAATTGTGAAACCCAAGAGTCACCACCACGTCAACTGTCCACAGAACACTTAATAATAGATTAGTATTGAAGTCCACCAAGCACTTAACAATAGGATGTCAAGTCCCAGATGGTGACAAAACTGGATCTAAAAGGACGCTGCTTTTTGGGTGTGAAGGAAAGGGGAAAGGGGGGAGGGTGGAGGAGGGATGTTGTTAAGAAAGAGATGACTTCAAGTGTCCAAGAAGCACTACATAACTGGTTAGGAAGCCCCTAATAGGGACAAAACCTGAATGGAAAAGTGACTAAAAAGGTGCTGTTTTAACATTCATAGACCAACGAGAGTGTCTCACAACAAATTGGGTTTTAGAGGGATAAGAAAAGGAAAAACACAGCCATCAACTGGCATTTATGTTCATCTGAAAATAACAGTTTTGATCTGTATTGCCAACTCTGACAAAAGAAACCAAAGCCGCTTGTGGTGGAATGTTTCACCAATGTTTCTACCACATTAGATATGGCAAGTTCAAACATCAAACCAGCAAGAAATCAAAATAGAAAACTTTTCGTGACATTCAGAGACAAAGTGAACTCACAATTAACAGTTACAAGGTAACAACTAACAACAATTAGTGAATATTCCTCCAAATATGAGACAAAATGAAAATGAAAAGTATTGGGCAGATTTTTGCAGTGTAGTTGGATGGTGTCATACTGGACTGAAATTTTCCTCTACTAAGGGTGGGCATTTCAAAAAAGTAATGTCCAGTCCCGCAGGCATTTCATTTTGCCACTGTCATTATATCTTTTCCCGGTACTCATGAGGCAACACAAGAACAATTTTACAAAAGAAAATCTGCTGAATACTTGGCAAAACTCGAGACAGGGGGCTTTACCAAAATGAGCGCTCGCGTACAGCTTTCATTGGCCTACTGTTGAATTCTTCATTCCAATTCAAAATTCAAAACTCAAATTGAATTTGCAGTTAAGGAACAAGGGTGGGGCGGGGTGATGAGATTGTCACCTCTGCAACACCTCTGTCCACGAGGAGGAGAGAGAGAGAGAGGAACGTTTCTGCCGACGGTTCGTTATGTCGTCACACTCTGACTAGGATACTTTACTCCTTTGCCCTGGTTTCCAAGCGGTTGAAGCATCGTGGCACTTCTCTGAATGGCCCAATGCTTTCTCTTTCATGGATTAGATCGATGACACTCCTCCCCAATCGCCTGTATCCAACACCCAGTGAACATGATCAACAGATTTGTGTTGACTGATTGGCATCTGCAGTAGTCAGCACACCAAGGACGAACGTCGCTTCCATTTTAACTATGGTGTATGCAAGTAACTTGTTTTGGGAAGATTGGCTTACCCATTATTAGAGCTAAGAAGAGTTCCAAAAATGCACCATATCTTTATTTATCATATTCAAATTTAATGTTAAATGTTTGCCTCTCCCCAATTCATAAACAAATACATATTGAGTAGCATGCATTAGTCAAATTTTTTGGGGTGAAAAATAATTAAAAGTTGGCATAGCTTTTTGAAAACAGAATATTTTGTCACAAATTTTCTTTTCTTGAAAAAAAAATCCCCTAAAAATGATAGAATTTTTTTTTTCCAGGCAAAATGCTGTCACATTTATGTCTACTAGTTATAGTTTTAAGAGTTCCTTCAAATAATGTCGTCAATGAAGTTGAAATTTGCTTAGGGATGCTTGTCACCCTATCTCTAGTAGGAAATTGAAAAAAGAAAAAACATCAATATACATTGAATGGACGTCTAAATGTCACACATGGGTTAATAATTGTGGCCAACAAATTAAAAGTAGTCATTTTCTTTTACAAGGTGATGATAAGGAGGATAAATCCTCATTAAACTTCGTTATTTAGAAAACACGCCAATTTGACAAGAAAGGGAGGAACAAAAAGAGAGGATTGTCATCCAAAAGAAAACAACAAGGAGTCCTCAAAGAACAACCTATGTCCTAAACCTTTTAGTAGTCATCTGAAACAACTTAAACAAAAAAGAAATACAAGAATCTTAGAAAAAACACGAAGCATAAAAGAGGCTTCCTTAGCAACAATGGTTTGTTCAAGACAAAGGTGGCATGAACTCTCTACATAACCATTAACACCATATGGGTATAAAATGTTCACAAAACCAATGGAAGAAAACTTCTAATACCACACCATGTTAGCACATAGATAAAGAAGTTGTTGGCTTGTTAATATAAGCATTTAAATACCTCTATGACAAAAAGGAAAAACACATTCTCAAGGTGCTAATGTGATAGAGCCCATCCTTTGCTTGTGTTGTAATTGTTATGACCATTTTTTTAAAAATGGTTACTTGTAAAACGAAATTTGTTTGAATGGGATTGACAATGATGACATCAGTTCAAATGCAAACCCCATTTGTGAATAACATAATGTCAATCCATTAACATGAATATTAGAAAGAGGGCTATGGAAGGATATGCGTTTGTTCACAAAAAAACATGAAACCCAACATCTTTCATGATGGAAACAAATGCATCCCAAATGATGTCATGGGATGCATTGCATTCCCTTCCAAAAGAATGCTGAAAAAAGTGTATTCCCATTGCATTTATAGGTTGATCATATATGTAACAACCCAAACTAGGAGTTATCATTTAGGGAAGACCCAACTTAGTGCATATAGTGTTATGGAAAAGATGTCTCAGGCCATACAAAATGATGAAATGATTGGGCAAGCATTTGAACCCAAACAAATACAAGACAACCTATTTGATGAAAATCAAAATTCATGTCAAAAATGATATTAGAAATGTGTTTTTTTTGGATTTGTTTAATAATAAATATGTAATAATTTTCTTTTAAAGAAAAAAACCACTACCATATCAAAGAAGAGAAGATTTTATAGATGGGCATTGCATTATTTCTTTCAATTTTCTTTTATTTGGTATTTTTTCATGAACTACAAACATGAAGCCCTATGGTTGTTGAAAACTTGTAAATTATATATTCTATGTATAAACATGTATTTATTTAATTTCAAACTAAAACGTTAATTTTAAATTGAACTCAACATGGTGAGTGAAAGGAGGGCCACCTAATGGCCATTAGATTCAAACAATTATGAATAAAACTTACAAAATTATTGCCATTTTTTATAATTACCTATATTGTTATGTGCTACATTTGGGTAAGTTAAAGGACTGAGGTGTATATGTTTATGCAACCCACAATATAATCACATGTATAATGAAAAACATCATCAATATATAATTTTAGTTTAACACAAATATTCATTTAAAACAAAAAACCAAGTACACAATTAATGACCAAAAATTTATTACTTTTAAATCTTGACATTTCAAAGCAATTTTTATACATCTCGTGCAAATACTTAGTGGCATCTAGTTGCAAAAATTTCAATTATCAAATATCAAATTTATGAACTTATCAACATATAACACAATTTGGACTTAATAAAATAAGAGGACTTAAAGGGCTAGTGGGCACCAAATCATCATTATAAATGAAACAAAACAAAATTATGAAATCTTACAAGTTGGATTACTACGACATGACATAGGTCCATATTAATATGACATAGTCAACATATTAAAAATAAACATAAACAAATTTCAATAACAACAATACTCTTCTTTGGAACCAAACAATAACCAATTTGCATTAAAAAAAAAAAAGTTGAAAGCACTTTAGGGTGGGGTGAAAACACACTATGGTGATCAAAGAATGTTGTCACAAATACTACTTTTTGAAACTACGTGTTTTTGAACTTCTACCAAGGTAATATTGAAATAATGTTTTGCAAATAATACTTGGAATAAGGTAGTTCAAAACCCAAAGAATAAGATTGTAAAAAAAAATCCCACTTTGAAATCAATATTAAATGATTGAAAAATATATTAGTGGAAAATTTGTAAACATGCCAATATACTACAAAATGCAAATATACTTCAAATCCATTTAAAACATTACCAAACTTGATGAAATACTCAATCATATATTACATATGATTTCATTGTCCCATTTCAATTCTATATGAAGAATTATATTCATGTGATTTCACAAAAAACATTTGGATGAGGTTTTTCATTCAAATAAGCGTAAGTATGTGAATACATAAAAGTTTTTTGAAAAAACATTATCATTTGAAAGATAACAAGAATTGTGAAGGAGGATTTGTGTCAAATATCCATTTTCAATGTTTCTCAAAATGTTAGATGAAATGAAAAAAAATTTGCCCCCAAAAAATACTAAATGTACTAAAAAAAAAGAACATTTTTTTGCCCGAAATGTACCACAGTAATGTGCTTTCACTTAGTGTCTCATTTATGGCAATAAAGCGTTACCTTTAAAGTCAATATCGTAGTGTATTTGGAAATTGGCTTAAAATGTGAATATTTAAATGTTATTGATATTAACAACTTTTCCCAATTCCAATTTCATTTAAGGATGTTATATGGAATTTTTTTTTAATTTCTAAAAAATAATTCAAGAAAATAATCAATTTTTATGCTTAAAAGGACTTTTTAAATAATTATAGTTTTTGAGATTTTGAAAAGTCCATAACATAATAAATTAAAATCATATTCCATTCATTCAATGCATCTTTAGTTGAACAAAAATTAATTTAGATCCCAAAGTTTTAAATAAATAGGACTAATACATTGTAAAACAAAAATCCATATTCATGTGTTTTGTAGGCATGACAAAAATTGTCACCAAAATTCAAAAGTCCATTGCTTATTGAATGTCCATGATCTTGATGTGTTTTTTGCATTATTGGAAAGCTAATTGTGTTAGTTTTACATAAGTGAATCCTTCTTTTGATTTTTCAAAGAAATATATATTTTTAAAATTTTAAGTATGTAGGAAATACGGGAAAAACTACCAATGTGATAAAGATATTAGGCCACCATAGTGTGCATTCACCCTAATGAATAGAATTCAAAATAAGAATTACACACCAACAATCTCATTAGTTGCATCAAGGTTTTGTTTGGCCTTGCTTACATGATTATCACTAAAATCATTGTAATGCTATTGATTATAATATTACTTTTAGTTGGAAATGAGAATAAAGTGAATGAAATGTCAACCCATTGTTTTGGATCTACCAAATTACACTTCCATTTACTCACCCAACAATCCTAATACAATTTTAAATCATTCCTTACTCCTTTTTTCATTGGTACCCACCACTAAATATTAACATGTTAAAACTTATTAGATTGTTCATCCTTCACAACCTCATTTTCCACTCTTCCCATGCACACATGAGATAATTCCAAATTTGCAAGCTTCAACATGATGAAATCTCCAAGCCCAAGTTTCAAAATAGAATGTAAGCAATTGTTTTCAATGATGGTTGCATGTTTTTAGGACCACAATATGGAATGATAACTTGGTCTTTAGGATCAACATCAATAATGGGGGGAATGGCACCTCGCATGTGATTAGATTTTTAATTTCTTGAAGGCAAAATACCTTCCTTGGATTGGATTGATTCAACTTTCCAAGTGTGATAAAATTGTTTACACAATTCTTGATGAATGTTGTGCTTTCATAATTTCATTTCATATTCCTTTGCACCCACATTATTCTTGTCAACTTTGGATATCAAATCCTTCAATGATTCACAAATAATACACTTGGCAAAGTTGGACGTTTCTTCACATCAACATTCAAATGATGTTTTTTCCTCAAATGGTTCATCATAAATTGAGAGATTCTTCCAATGCCCAACTCCTTACTAATCTGCAATCCACAAAACAATCAACCAGTAAAAATAGCTAACAAATTAAACATTTTAATCAATTTTTCTTACACGTTTAAAATTGAAAATATATGCATTATTAAAACCATTTTCCCAACACCTTTAAGATAAATTTCAACATGATTAAATTTTTAAATATAAATGATGTCTTAACACAATTAGGGATCAAAATTACCTTTTGCACCTCATCACTTCATTCATGAACAATTTTCCATGTCTCTAGAATCACAAGTCAAACGTCTTATCGACCATCCCCAATGCCTTTCATTTGATGAGGCATAACATCTTCACATTTCTTTACGAGGGCTTCCATATTTGACATAGCTTGCTTTACAGCACACCATTGTTTTTTGGTCCCTTTATTTTCATGTGGTAAAAATTTCCAACCATGTTGATTTTTTCACTTGTATAACATATATGTTGATTGAGCCAAACCCATAATTTTGTACCAAACTTTTTCACAAACCTCAACACCTTAAATAATGATGAACTTTCACTTCTTGACATTAACTTTCAAGTGCGATTATCATGGGATGTCTAGACCGTAAACCTTTTGATTTTCATAAAACATCTTCCAAAACTCCTTTTTCACCAATGCAATTCTTTCACATGGAAAATGTCAACAAAAATTCAAGGAACAACAAAAAACAACTCCAACATCACAAATGGATTCTTTAGACAATAGTTTGTCCATCCTTAACATGGAAACATCAAAATCCAAGGTTTTTTTATATCTGTTGTGAAAGGTATATTGTTTTTTCTTAACACTAACTTCTCCCTCTACATCTACATCAAATATATGATTATCATCGTATGATTTGAAAGACACTTTCGAAAAATGCTTGTGAAATGTTCTCTATGATCCAAAGGGGGACACTAAGTGTAAAGTTTGGGTTATGCATGTGTCAAATGACCATTTTTAGGTGAAGTATTAAATAATTATCCACCTTATTTTTATCACCCTATTATTATCTAATTTTTTAATAAATACATATTAAAGCCACCCTATATTAATTATAATCCATTATTTCATATTATTACATACACTACATTATAATAAATTGATTATTTGAATAAAATGTACCCTATTTTTAACTAATTAACTTCTAATTTCTACCAAATAACCAATATATTATACTTTATATTTTTACTCATGTATTTTCTACCTTTTTCTATTAGTGTCCCCCCCAGTGTTTATGACAATGGCCACCTCCAAATATCCATTACTACTAATATGTCATCTCAGCAATATAATATTAAAAATCCAACATGATATTTGCCCAAATCAACATCAAACACTACCTCCATTGCGTCACATGCAATTATTTGCCTTCTAACAATGAAAACCAATTCAACATCTACATCACATTTAGTTCCTTTTAACCTAACTTATTCTAACCTAACCTAAGTACATGTAATCTAACTTAGGTTAACCCAACCAAGGTACATAGCCTAACCTAACCTAGGTATCTATGTAGTTTAACATAATCTATCATACCGTAGCTTAATGTACCCTAAACCTTAAACCTAACATTATTACCTAGCCTACTATAATTTAATCTAACTTAACCCAACTTAAGTACCTAGGTTAGCTTAGCTTGGTTTAACCTAACCTAACTTACTTATTTTAATTTAACCTAAGTACCTAGCCTAACTTAACCTAGTTAGTTAATTAGTGTTTTTTATTAAAATATTGTAGTTAGTATGTAGTAAACTATATAAGTAAATGCATTAGAACATTTGAAATACACAAAAAACATTGAAAACCAAGTGCCATTTGGGATAAGCCAATCAAATAGGCTTGACCTTTAAAAGCTAAACTTGAAATAAAATCAGATTTAAAAACCTAAACTACTTCCTAGCCTAGGCCTACTTAGTTATCTATTTAGCTTTACCTACCTACACTAGGTAGGTAGGGCTAAGTTGGGTAGATGAATAAATAGGCCAACCTATTAACCTACCTAGGTGGATTAGGCCTAGGTACCCTAGGCCTCCCTAAGATACTTATAAACTACCACATGTTTCCTTATAATTCAATAATAAGTTAATTTACAAATTGCCACATGTCACCTTGCAATTTTAAAAAAACTACAAATTGCCATATGTCACCTTTTAATTTTTAAAAAACCTGCAAACTGCCATATGTCACCTTTTAATTTGTTAAAAATTAAACCTCAGTAGTTTAGGCTAGGCCTCTTTAAGCTCATAAACATGTCACATGTCATATTGATATTTGTTGTAAGTTTTACACATGGCATAATGTAAGGTCCAACCAATTTAGTCACATGTTAGTTACATGATAGTCACATAAACCATATGTTTCACATATGGGCAAAAGCATGGTAAAGTATACAAAAAAAAAAAGTGTTTTCATTTTTATCATGTGTCATGCATATAAATGTAATAAAGTAACATCGAAATGGATGGAAGTATGATTGAATATCCTTGGTGCCTTCTATTACATTTGTAAGAATATATTTCCACAAGATTAAAAACAAACTAATTGTGTTTGCCCCATACATGCTTGGTAAATCCTAAAATCATACATCCATGTCTATTATCTCAGAGCAATGATAAAATTTTATAACATAAAAGGCAACAACGATACAAAAAAATTAATCAATTAGAAATTAAACTAATTATGATTTTGTTATTAAATCTTCATCAAAGCCTTATTGAATTTTTAAAAATAACATCAGATTAATTACAAATATTTAAATTTGAAATATTTTAAAACAAATTTGAAAATTAAAATTAAAATTAATCTTTAAATTGACATGTTTGATTTTAATTTAATTTTTTAAAAATCTCATTTTAATAAGATTTAAAGGAATTGAAAATAATTATTTACATTTTGTCAAAAAAATTTCATTTTGTAAATTAGTCATATGAATTATTTTTTACATTTCATAGTGATATGAAACCTCATGATACAAAAGAGCAAATGACAACCCCAAAAAAAATGATATAAAAGCATGATTAAATTAGTTACCTAACATTCATATTTTGATAAGAAACCCAACAAATAGATGGGTAGATTTCAAAACAACCCATCAATTGGATGGGTGCACCCAAAATTTACACATGCACGTCCATTAACTTGGGGCAATAATAAATTCTAAAAGTAGGCAAAAAGTATCCCTATTTATTGCACAGTAAATTTGTGATTTGGGAATCCTTAACACATTTAATTCAATGAAATATATTGATACTAGGTAAGTTTACAAAGATAATTGTATTTTTAGGGTTTCCATAAAAAGATAATTCTACTTTCTATTTGTTAAAACCTACTTATTACATATTTCACAAAAATCCACAATGCAAAAGTAAATGAAAAGTAGATTGCAAAATCTACTTGTATTTTTAAAATTTTACTTTCAACCCACTTTTACAATGTGGAGTTTGAAAGTTAATGCATAATAGTGAAAAATTATCTTGTCTTTGATCATTCCCATAAAAATATTCCACATACAAATGGTTTATGATGGATTTTGTTGTTATTTTTTCTCTACTTGTCAAGTAGACTATCAAGGAGATTTAGTTGTCTAGCTACTTTACCATGTTTTTGCCCAATGATATGCATGAAACCATATATGTTGATTTTGATTTCACCCATCATTTACAATTATGGATGCATGTGACTTGTACAAGGTGACTAAGGGATTTTTAGTTACATATGATGCAAGTGATTAAAAAATAGTTGCATAGGTTAGTCATAAAAATCATTTTTCTTCTAGTGATTACCTTTTGTCCAAAAGGTCCATCAAAGTCCAATGATACATACCAAAGTCACAATGCTTCCTATTAGTGCATACAAACGACACATGAAATCCCTTTCTATGACCAATTTTTCCACAATATTCACAAAGTGTCACTTTGAGTTCACCAACATAAAAACTTTAGTGTTCAAAAGTCCCATTTAATTCAACATTATGATTCTAAAATCACCCTCATTTCCATAAAATTCACAAAATCTTGGACTAGAAGTACTCCAACACAACACCTCCAAAACTCATATTAAGTCCATCATAACAACAACATACATGTCCTAAATGTTTTTTTAAATATAACTTATGTGAACATATTAAAATTAGTTGTTGGTGAATGAGAGCCAACCAAAGTTTAGCCCATTGATCCATCAACAATATGAAAACAAAGTCCATCACAATTTGAAAATGTATTCATCACAAAATTGAAATTGCATTTAGATGGTGAGACTCACCCAAGTTTCCAAATATTGGGTTGGTTTGTCATCATGCAAAAAGGGTGTTATTTACTTTTGGGTAACCTTTTGTTTGTTAGAATTGATCTTCATCTTTGAAACCCACCAATCCACTACATCAACAGTTGTGGTAGCACTAAGAACATTAGACCTTCATTTTCGTATTGCCAAAATCAACTAAAAAATGGCACCAAAATCAATGAGTTTTTAATGTTCTACTATCAAAGACATGTTAGAATGATGAACACCTAAAACAAATGCTTTTAAATGTCTCAAAGACAAACACTTCTCATTAGAATTTATAATAGCTATTAGTAAAGCATGTTTAATGGCCAATTTTGTAAATGTACATGGATTTTTCAATGCACCCAACATATTCATGAAACTAGTAATGACTTATTCTTGAACTTTAATTACTTTAGAGATGTTCCAAGTAAAAAAGTTTAGTAAGAAATCAACAATAGATGGATCAGTTAGCACTTTTTGCATAACAAACTTTTTAGAAACATTTATAGGAAGTCTATGCAAGGCAACATTAGTGGCATTAATATCACGTGTAGCCCTCTTTAATTTTCAATTTGGCATTAAAGCTTGTAATGGTTGTAAGGCATTATCAAGTGCATGTGCAGTTACTTAATTTGGAACACATTTTTTGGCCCTAAACTTGTGTTGTCTCTTTACATTGGCCTATAAATGTTGTAAGGTATTATCAAATGCATGTGCAATTGCTTGGCAACATTTCTTTTGGCCTTAAACTTGCGTTGTCTTTTTGCATTGGCCTGTTGTTGTCACTTAGCTATTAAATTTATACACATGTTCTTAATTGGTCGATATGGTTGATCAAGTGGACCTAGGTTGGAGGTCTCATTGCACCCAATAGCCTTTATAGTCATTTGTGATTTGATGTCACGTATCAAGTTCATGCATTTGAATTTCAAGTAAAAGCATGGTAAAATATCCCCAAAAAGTAGAGGTTTTCGAAAAGCTTCAAAATCTCTCGTGTTATTCATGTTAACTATAATGTCAAAGTAAGATCCAATAGGGTGAAAGTACACACATGTCAAGTACCATGAATATTATGTAACTACAAGAATCTAAATTCAAAAAGTTTTTAAAAAAAGAATTTTAAATATAATACAATAAAATACAAGCAAAATAAAACGAACAATTATATTTTCTTGTTTTCATGCTTGCAATGTAGAAATAAATTAATGAAAAAATCATCAAAAAGGTATTACCATATTTACAACCCATGTTTAACAAATCTTGTCAAATAAATTAACTTTTTGGGAAAAAAAGGTCCAACAACATCATTCGAGATATCTCAAGATTTCAACAATAGTTTTAAGTATGGGGTAAAAGCATTCTTCGGTGGTACCACTAGGAACATCACATTTTGATTTCCATCGACCCATTGAACTTTGAAAAATTGCAGGAAACACTTAAATAAATATTTTCATAATTTTTTTTAATGAGTACATTTATTAGGTTTTATAAATTTCGAATTTTTAATAATATCGAAAATATTGTGTATTTTGATGTTCTTAATCATTGCATTAAAAAAAAGTTTCAAGAATGTCACGTTGCTTCTTTTCTTTGAACTCTTTGGTCAAAAACACAAATTTGAAACATGATTTGAAAATTTTCTTGGGAATTTTTTCTCTAAGGTAATTTGGAAGTCATTCTATTTTAAATTTTTTATTAGAAAATTAATTTAGTAAATATAATTTAATTATGAATTTTTAAAGTTAAGGCTATCAATTTTTAAAGGGGCACTTTTGATTAGAATATGAATTTTTAACAATTCTTAATTTTTTTAATTCAAAACTATACTTCAAGCTATATATTAATGCTTGCAATTGATAAACATGAAAAAAAACTATAGTTGTGAAAACATTTAAAGTAAAGAGCTTAGGAAAATTATTTGGCTATTTTCAGTTCCTTAACCATCATTCTTTGAGATGGTTCCTAATGGTATCACTCAAGGATGCTTTCACCTTATGATAAGTTTTCTACTAAATTTCAAAATTATTTTATGTTTTGAATTGAATTGATTTTTCTAAAATTTTGGTACATTGCTCACAATTTATTTTTCTTAGCTAACATTCCTAGAAATTAATTAATGTCAAACATGAGTCATAGGTAAAATATACATTGTATATTTTTACATGAATGAATTCAAAGAATAAATAGTAAATCAATATTATGCATTAATTTTCAAATGTCACATCATAAAAAGGTTTGAATTCAAAGTTGGGGTACAAAAATGGAAAAAATGGTCCTAGGATTTTCTATGGGGGTGAAAGCATGAAAAAGTAGCCCAAAAGGTAACTCCACTATGCAAAAACTAGGGGTCTCCAAACAAAAGGTACAACAAGGAGATGAACTTGTGAAAATAATATCAAGTTTTTTGGGTACATTCTTTCTTAACTATTGTTGGCAATGGTTTTGAAAACTAAATGGAAACTATGTTTTTCCAATGCACTTGTGAACCTTTGAAAATATATGAATGTCTTTTGTAGATAATTTTTTTTTTTCTTCCCAACCTTCAATATTGATGCGGTGAACATTCTAATATATATATATATATGAATGGTGTTTGTTTTCATAATTAAATTCATCTCCAACCCTCAAAAACTAACATAATTTTTGGGGATATTTTTTGTGTACTTTTCGAAGTCTAAATGGTATAGTACAATTTTCTTTGAGAAACTAGAGGGAAGCTAGAGGTGCCAATGATGAAATCTTGAGGTTCCATTTGATTTGAGATGTTAGAAAAAGGTTTGAAAATTTGAAAATTGTTTTTTGGTACTTCACAACTAGAAAACAAGGCAATAAGTAGAGTAAAAATATCTTGTTTGTCCACTAGGGTGACCTAAAAAAAGTTATGAAACAAATTTAAGTGAAAAAAATTGAATAGTTGAAAATAAGATAATTCATGTGTTGGTGGTGATTTTTCACATGCATATATAATTTTGCATGAATATTTTGGTTTACAAGTAGAAATGCAAAAATTGTCCTAATGGGCTTCTAAAATCAACTAAGTTCATGGTTTTTTACATGATTATTTGTTACACACATGTGACCTAGACATCTAGAGCAAAAAAATTTGTCCCTAATGCATATGGACAAGTAAACAAATGGTTGAATAGAAGAATCATTTCTCTTGCAACCCATTGCTTCAAAATTTGAAAATTTTGAAATTTTCATATGGTTTATTTTTTCATCAAATTGCTCTAATGAACATGTAGTTGCATAAAGGGAAACCTAATTTTCTTATACAACTTTTTTGAAATCAATTGCATCATTTTACAGATTCCTTTTGCTCCTTATATCAAAAGCTATATTATGAACAATTAACCGTAAATTGGTCAAGGACAAGCACAAGGACTTTTATATAACATTCAATAGATTTATTATTGATATTTTTTTTGGCCTTTTCTTCATTCTTAAATTGTGGAGCAGAACAATAAACCAGAGTTGTAATATAATGAACATTATGAAAATGTAAAATTGTCATTTACAAAATCTTTTAGTTAGATGTTCATTTTGGGAACCCCAACCTTGAATGAACCCAAAAATAGGTTGAAAATAAGTTTTTCAAAATGCAAGTAGCTTTAGAAGAACTTACTTGTTTACAAAATGTGAAATTTTGTAAAGTAGTTGTCAAGTAGGTTTTAATAAATAGGGGGGGAAAAAAAAATTAAAATTATGATTCAATAGGGAATACAATAATCTTTAAAATGGGCCTTTGTTTCAAGTGTTGCATGGATAGACAATTTCCATGAACTATTGCATGGACTTCATATACTGCCCACTAATTAACAAATAATTGTATATCTATCTAGCTTCAATACTGCTGACTAATTAGCAAATAAATGTTTCTATCGATTCTATGTTGGTATATCCTCGTCCGCAAGAGAACATTATACTTGTCGGAATCGGAAACCATGGAACTAGATTAAGTAGCTCCACGATGTGCCAAACTTTGATCAAATTTTCACAAGTTACTTAACGGATGATCATGGAATTGCCTAAGTTCAAGAATTGATCGTAATTACGGCGTGGCCGGCCCGCAATGATCCTAATTAATGCAATCTATGGGCAGCTGAAAAGTATTTCATAGCTGGTTCCAGTTGGACACGCAAAGATTTTTCCGGTGGTGTCTGTGGGGTACGAGAGTGCATCGGGACAGGCGTTAGCGAATGCCATAGTTCCAGACGTGGGGCTCGTTGCATTTGGGCCATCAGTATTACGGCAACCGTCACCAGGCAGACCTGTGAGAGTGTTGGGTGCCTGGCAGAAGTTGGTAATGTTGGGGATAGAGCAGCTAGGGCTTGCGCACGAATTTTGTGGCTTGATCGTTATACCCAAATTGTACCCATTCTGGAAGCATTGCAATATAAAATAGTTAGCGTAGGTTTAGGTTCGAAATTGCAAAAGAATCGGAAGTCTCACATGTGCGCATGATGACATGTTTTTTTTTGTGAAAGCCTTCTGAAGGGAGCAGGAAACGGCAAGCTAGCAGGCGGGCCGGAAGGACATACCACGTTGCTGATTTGATAAGAATCTGTGTTACTGGAACTGACGTTGATGGTGAACTCAGCTTGGTCTGCCTGAGGCTGGGCAGAGAAGCAACCTTGTGCACTGCCACTGTTTCCTGGAAGGCCCCAAATCACAAGACTGGGCACGCTCGAATACAACTCGGTGACGGGGACACTTGTGCCGGGAAGTGCAACTGCGGAAATAAGTACGTCCGTGGAAGGCTCGTAAAAAATACTGTAATGTTGTATGGGCATTGACTAGTGGCGTTGAATACCTCACTACCTGCAGAGCACAATATTACAGCTGAGATTATCTGAATTTCCGACGAGAGCCAAGTATAGGAGAAGGGTAGTCCTAGAGGCCCTTCAATGTTTTGAGGTGCCTAGGCATGAGGGCTATCCTTCTCTTAAGTAAAGCACTGGATTTATTTTGAAGGCTCGAAAAGGAAAAAAAAATGAAGAGGGCGGTCTAGAGAGTGGCAGAAATCTTCCAACTTGGGAGACAGCCATTGAAATCTTCCGCTTGACAATGGTTCTCATATAACCAAGGAAAAACAAAAGCCGGTGCTTTACCATATCCAGAATGGTTGATCGTGACAGCATCATGATGTTTTCGCCAGAAGCTTTTATTCAATAATCGTACCATCATTGAAAAATTCTAAAGCTGAATCTTATCATGTAGTATAATGACTCCAGTAAGTTTGCATGTAATGGTCTTTCGATATACCTCCTGAAAATCATTTAGCTGCAGATATTTGCAAGTTCCAGAAACTCTAGAAAAACATACTAGTATGCCAGCTCGTACACATGAATACACGGTCTCAAAGTTTTTTTATGTCCCCGTTAATTCTACATTATATTCTCTAATTATATATGAGGCCTCCTATATCCTAGATTTATAATAGATAGATCAAGTTGGAAACCACAAAGTTTGCAGTTCAGGCTTGTCTGATTCAAAAACTATTAGGAAGTCCTGCTGCAGGCGTGGACCTGGAAAGGAACAAAACTGAAATTAAGGCCTAGCTCAGTTTAGTGAATTTACCATCTACTGAACCGATCGCAAAGCAGCTGAGCACAGACATGATCAGCAGCGCCAGCGCCGCTATCCGCACGGCGTTCTTCATCCTCAAGAAGAAAAGAGAACTACTGCAGTGCGAGCAAATTGACTATTCATACTACTCACAAAAGTCGCAAGTGAAAGTATTCAAAGTACGTGGTAGAAACGTCAAGCAATTGGCGTCCATGAATATCCCTCCTAGAATTGAGGAGGGAGATTAAGCAGTGCTTTTTTTCACCCCTTCAGGACACAACCCCCATCGCCACTGGGCGACCTATTACAGGTTGTCAGTTGTTGAGATGGAGAGATTTTCACATCTAGTTTGTGCTGACTTGACATCCTTTAAATTCTCCTTTTCACTTCCCAATACCTTTGTACATTTCCTGCATCTGTGGTGTGCTTATAAATAAAGTTTTGCAGGGTTTTGATGATATCTTTTGGGAGAAAAGTCGCCGAAATGCCACATCTTTCTCTTAAAGGAATATTCTGTCACAAATACTATTTTCTATTAAGAACAATTCATGAAAAAAAGTCCATCAATTGATTTTTAGTTCTAAAAACGTGTCACCATACTTATGACTTTTAAGAGGCCTCTGACAAAGTGTTCCCAGAACTGTCAGGGATTCTCACCACATGAAAATGAAAAAAGAAAACACCCATTTTAACAGCATGCTCATTATAGAGGGAGAGAAAGTTTAGGTTCATGATAAAGTCTGCCTCCTGATCATTCCTGGGTAAAAGCCTTAGGGTGGGGGACATTCCCAAATTAGGGTGGCCATATTTGTCTATGGCCTTCTCCTAAGCCCTTTGAAGTTGGAAGTGCCCCTACTCTACAGGACTAACTTGCCCCCATCCATTTCTGTTCAATCGAAAGTAGCCGCATGTGACAACATGACAAGAAACTCTTTTCAGATTCCCTTTGTGACCATCCAGAAAATGTTGAATTTTGCCTACATAATCATGAAAATCATTTGTTGGCTCTGCCTATCAAGGCAGGGATATTGTGGCAAGAACCATTGTAGAGTACAAGTAGCTTCAATGTATTTTGGCCCCCCCTTCTAGTAGGGTGCTGCTTTTGGCTATCATATGAATCAGACTTTGACAAATGTAACATTAGATTTTTCACTCCCGACTTAAATGAAAATATGCTATTCATTTTTATATTAACGGTCATTCATTGCAAATAAAATAATAACGCTGCAGTTGACAGTATATATAAATTGTTCTTTTACATTACCATAACCATGTGAACTAGGGTTAGGAAGCCAAGATAAGAGCTTTGCCCCCAATTTAAGTTCGTAGATCCGGGCATCAAACCCAACCTGCTCCGTGTTATGTCAAGTAACATTTTTGACTTGGTTATTGCAAATCCACTATCCGGATACTGTGAATGCGGACTGTTGTTTCACCCTGGCTGAAATATGTCAGAGTGTGATGAAAAATCTAAGGATGATAACCTAGCTGGATGATGTACTAACCAGTGTTGGCTGGTTCTTGAATCATGACTTGGTTTTTGACAGTGAGAACTGATTGACATAATTACTTGTGAAAATCAGATTGGGAACCCGACCTTCAGTTCTCACATGAACGAGAATTGGTCGTGAGAATTGGTTTATGTTTTTTTTAATTTTCTTATTGAAGAACCGGATAGATTCTCTCAGAGAACTTCCATCTGGTTCTTAGTAATTTAGGGTTCCTAAACAGCCATCGTTGGCTAAGGAGGTGGAGGAGTTGTTTAGGGTTAGAGATAAAGGAACTCTATAAAAAATGAAGCTTAGGCTTCATTTTTCTTCACAATGACATTTTTTTTGTCTTTTCGTGCTCTTGTTGGTTATGCTTTTTTCATGCTCTTGTTCGTTATGCTCTTTTTGTGCTCTTGTTGGTTATGCTTGTTTTGTGCTCTTGTTGTTGCTCTTCTTGCATTGCCATTGCTGTTTTTTTTGTGATGCCATGATTGCTCTTCTCATGATGCCTTCTCGTGTTACCCTTGCTATTTTTCTCATGCTACCCTTGCTGTTTTTCTCATGCTACCATTGCTACTCTTCTCACATTGTTGTTTCTTTTGTGCTTTAGATACCTACTAGCCCAACTATTGTTGTTTTTCTTGTGTTGTCATTGTTATTCTTCTTGCATTGTTGCTACTTTGTTTTTTTGATTAGTATGGTATTTCCCCTCCTCTTGCCATGTGCAAGTTGGAGATTGAAGCTCGAAACTCCAACACCAACTCTTAAGCACCAGAGGTGAGTTGTTTTTCATTTTTTAAATTATTTTTAGTTTTTGTTTTGAGTTTTTTTCAATTCATTTAGTGTTGTTTCCTTTCATAATGTGCAAAAAAATTTATTCGTTTGCTTGTTGTTTATTTTTGTAGGATTTTCTAAACTTACATATAAACTATAAACTTTTTCTTACCTATAAACCCCATACTTTTTCTACCCTATGAACCCCATAACTTTTTTTGAAAGTTTAGAAAATATATGTATCTTGTTTTTGTGAATATATAGAAGGTAGATTACATTTGGTGATTATTTGTAAATGTTAACTTTTAGTTTTTAATAAGATCATAGAATTTTTTTTTTTTCACTATTCATTAGGACAATAATTTTTAATCTCAAATCAAACTAAACATGGAATAATCTTCTAAAGATGAAAGTATATTTTATGTATTTATGAATGAAGTAAGGATGGAAGATGAACCTTAGCCAAAACTTGAAAAATATGAAAGTCTTCAAACAAAAAGAAATAGGAATTTAGAAATGAATGTACATAATTTAAAGAAATTGCATGCACAAAGAGTATTTTGGAGAACAAATAGTAGAAATGCATTATGCTATGCATTTCATTGTGTTAATGATTCAAAAAAAAGTTGATGTAACAACTCCTCAAACTATGCATCATAATTTTTGTCACAATAATCTAGCATTGAATGTAAATCCAAAAACTCAAAATTGAAGAGTACTAATCATGTATATAGGAAAATATGAATCATGTATATGAAGGTATTAATCATATATAATAGAATCATAATTAAAAACTGGTTGCAAATGTATCCCATAATGGGTGGTGGAAATGTGAACACATGGCACGATTGCATGTTTGTATATTAGACACTAGTTGCAACATAATTGTTATATTAGAAACACATTTACAGCAATTATAAATAGTTGTCACATGTAATTATAGTTCAACTTTTCAAAAAATCAAACATGATTTACTATGGATGCATGTATGATGCATACAAATTGTTGTATAGAATACTCTTTTTTAATTAACTTACAACTATAATACAACTATTGATTTTTTGACATGACAATTTATTCATTTATTTGCCATATTTCTAGGGGGATAGTTGCATAATAGTTATAATACCAAAGGGATACAAACACAATAAAAGGAACAAATGGTGCCAAAGGTTATAATGTTTGGTAAGGATTAAGGTTTTTTCGTAATCACACATGGCACATAGATAATGGGGTCATGCTTGAAAAACAAGATTCAAAATTTCCAAGCTTTTCTTCAACACGCATAAACTTCCCATCTAGTGTAACTAGGACAACAAAAAAATTCATCATGCATGTCACCTATGTTTCGTGTAATTTAAATCTAGGTTGTCATAGGGTTTATGGTCTTCCATGCATCGCAAGCTCTCAACGTTCAAGTATCAGCTTGTGTTTCTTACTCATTGTTGAAGCTTTCAAATGTTTTTCATTCATTTTCAAAGTTTGGACATTTATTTGAAATGTTTGCATATCACACTAAATGCCTTCAAGTATGCCCATTTCCTTTTCTTTTTGGTTGTTTTACATCAAGCCTCTACAAGTCAAGGCTAGAATTTGATCTTCGGTTTAAATAGGGTTCGTTTTCTTTCAATGAAATGCCTTGAAGAAAACCAACTCAATTCATTCATTGAATTCGAATACTAAACCTGATTGAGTTATATATTTACAAGTTGTGACGACCTAGAGTCCCACATTTTCCCTTTTGCAGGTGTTGGCTAGTTCATTCAAGCAGAATGCTTATAGCAATGTTCCAATTAAAATATTAATCAAAAGCTTGCAAATTTGTTTTGTTTCAAAAACCTTGAGCTCGCAATTCACCCCAAACCAACATCTAGATTTAAAGTGTCTTCATCACCCCAAGCACCTCAAGGTACGCAACCATTTTTTATGTATATATTTGGTCTTTTTGTTTTAGTTTCTTGTAGGTCAAGTTTAAGATTTAATCTAGGTTTTAGATTAGGGTTCTTGTTGTCAAAAGTACACAAATAAAAAAGACTTGCAATTGGCTTAGGTATGTAGTTCATTAAACAAGGTTTCTAGTCTTGAGTGCTCAAGAGAGCATTGAACTTTATTGTTGATGGGAGAAAAACTGAAAGTTTTGTTGTAATGTTCTATTTGTGAAAACAATAAATTGTGAAGTTACCTTGGAGAAGTAGAATAAGAATTGGTGTGGAGACAAGAACTATTTGGAACAATAAATAGCTACCTCATGAAAAGTGGGTTCAATGTGTCAATTTGTCACAAAGTAATCCTTTCTATAGTTTGTTTAAGCCATGTCATTGACATTAATTTGAGCATGACAAAAATTAACACATAGAAAGTTGCCCACTACATGGTCCTTTGATTCCCTCATTTCATGCATTTTAGTTTGCAAGTTTATCTCCTGATAGCTTGAGAAAATTTTGGTCTAAAGAAGTTTTGAGTTCAACATTGAAGGCCAAGGCTTTGTTCTAAAAAGCTTTAGCTATCTTTGTTTGTAAATTGATGGTAACAACATCAAGAACAAAAAAAAATCACATTAATTAGAAGAGAATGTTTTTTCCCATGGTTGCCAATGTAGACCTAATATTGAACACGACATGCAAATTGTAAGAGCTTCCAAACTCTAACATGAATAATCGCATGTGGGGAGGAAACAAGTAGGTTCCCAAAACATCATTATTGATTTCAAACTTTATTTCTTATAGGTGCCCTACACATATATGCTAAGTGATTCATGTAAGCCCTCAAACTGCATTCTATGCATTTCTAGATGACAAAGAAGCTAATAAAGTACTCTCTTATATTATGGTGATTCTTGATGACCCCTTAAGCCAACCTTTGAGTCATCAATTTTGCAAGTCAATTGAAACTATTGAACAAGTCATGAGAAAAACACTAAAAAATTTTCAACCTGCCTAAATGTTGCATGCTTTGAATGGCATTATTTGTTGTGTGTGATAGTGCAAGATTAAAGGGTAAGCAGATGATGAATTAAACAACTTCAAGTTGAGACAATAAATTACGACAAATTAGATTTGGTAACTTCATGAAGTAAGCAATTAACACGTGTGTTTTTTATATTATTTTCTAGCTTCTAATGGTTCATGCAAAGTAATGTGGAATGCAAATTTAGGAAGGTAAGAGCTAAGGTTTGAAGGGTTAATGTGCATAGGTCATGTATTTAGAAGTTAAAAGGCTTTGAGCAAAACAAAACATGTTAATGAAAAGTTGGCATCATTATTAAAATTCCAAGTTTTTCAAACTATGCACATTGATTGAAAGGTTGTTTTTTATTGAATGACATGTATGTTTTGATAAGAGGCCAAAATACTAAATGACATGGGTATGTTTTGACAAATCAATTTGACTATGATGACTAATGTGACCATATGTCAAATAGCCACCTAGTCAAATTTGACCCCAAAAAAACCACCTCAATGAAAAGGACTATGTTTTAATCAATAGGGCTAATTACAAAAGGGTTAAATAAACAAACTTAATCAAAGTAACTATTGGTTTGGTAAAACAACCAATTCACCTACCTATCAACCTATACATTTTCACCTACCTAACTACCCACATGGTTACCTACCTACACTTCAAATCTCTTTCTTATAATCCATTAAGCCATAAGGTTTACTTGTTAGGTTTGACCAATTTTAACCAATCATTTTAACCAAATTTAATCATTATATTATAATATTAACTTTGACCATTAGATTTGGCCATTAAATATATCTTTTAGGTTTAGCCATTATATTTAATCATTAAATAATTATAATTACTTAGTTTATATTAACTAGTAGATCATTTAATCATTATATATGTTTAACCATTAAGTTTTGCCATTAGAGTTAATCATTAAATATATTTCACCACTAAGTTTAACTATTAAAATTAATCATTAAAAAGGTTTAGCCATTCAATTGAATCATTAAGTGAGTTTAACCATTAAATGTGGGCATTGAATTTTTTTATTAATCAAGTTTAACCATTAAGTTTAGTCATTGTATTTAGTCGTTAAATATGTTTAGCCATTAAATTTAGCTATTGGATTTAATTTTTAAATATGTTTAGCTATTAAGTTTACCCATTGGATTTAGTCATTAAATAGGTTTAGCCATTAAATTTAACCATTGGATTTAACTGTTCTATAAATTTAGCCATTAAGTTTAACCATTGAATTTAATCATTAAATATGTTTAACCATTAAGTTTAACCATTGAATTTAGTCATTAAATGTGTTTAACCATTAAGTTTAACCATTGAATTTAGTCATTAAATGTGTTTAGCCATTAAATGAACCATTCAATTTAATCATTAAATATTTTTAGCCATTAATTTAGCCATTGGATTTAATTGCTAAATAGGTTTAACCATTAAATTTATCTATTGGATGTAGTAATTAAATACATGTAACCATTAAGTTTAATCATTGGATTTAGTCATTAAATATGTTTAACCACTAAATTTAGCCATTGAATTTAATCATTACATAGGTTTAACCATTGGATTTCGTCATTAAATGAGTTTAGCCATTGTATTTAGTCATTAAATAGCTTAAGCCATTGAATTTAGTCATTTTATTTAGTTGTTAAATAAATTTAGCCATTAGTTTTAATCATTATATTTAGTCGTTCAAAAGGTTTAGCCATTAAATTTAACCATTGAATTTTATCATTAAATAAGTTTAGCCATTAAGTTTAGCTATTGAATTTAGGTATTAGATTTAGCCAACTATTTTCTTACAATTTTTTAACATATGAAATAAAAAAGTTAACAATATTTAACATCTTTTGATGGTGTAATCCATTGGTAAGGATTTAGTTTGTTATGGTGAAGGTGAGAAGTTCAATTCTTAACATTTGCAACCTATGTCTATGTTTAGAGGCTAGGGTGACTAGGTAGATTAAATAGGTTAAGTTAGGCTAGGTTAGGGTAAACTAACCTAAGGTAGGCTAGGTCATCACCTACCTACTTAAAATTTTGATTTATTTATTAACCCATTAACTTATGATTTGACCAATCAAAATGATGACATGTGAGGTGTTGAAATGACCTTACAACATGTCACATTTTATCATTAGTCAAAAACTTTATTCAAAAACACTACTTTGGGGTTATTTAAAAGCACCACCCTGAGGTTGGTCAAAAAACCCATCTTATTTGTACTAGACTTGTTAAAATCGACTTGTCTTAAAAAACCAAAATGATTTTTTGACCCCTTGTCACTTTGGGATACTTTTTGGTTTGAAAATCTAGTTTGAAAAACTTGGAATTTTAGTAGTGCATGGGAAGGAAAAGAAAGTGGAGATTTTTCTCACACCACCAGAAAGCCCTTTAAAAGAAGATGTTGATTGTACTATAGTGTTAAATACCCAAAGCCATTTGGAAGTTAATGGAGTTGTTCATTTTGCTATTGTGGAGCAATTAACAAATCACTTGTTTTTTCATTCTTTTAGGATCTTGTACCCTTGAACATCCTAGAAGATCCAAACAAAAGGGGCTTTTTAAATTTGTCATCAAACTAAGTATTAGGCAACTAAAGCTTGAACCTTGTAGCTTAAACCTCGTACCCTATAACTTTAACTGTAATCAAGGAAGTACTAGTCAAATTGTTAGTAGTGGCAAGAAAATTTCAGCATCTAAACTAGCTAGTAGATCCACCTCTAGGAATCACTGTTGCCAAAACTCAAAATCCAAGCAACCATTTAGGCAATTTAGTTTTGTTGAAATTTACAATAAATATATTTAATTTCCTAGATGTTTTACCACATCTATTTATTGAAAACTTTCATGATTTTTGTTTAGGATCATGGAGTGTTAGTTATGGAATTCTTAAATTGAATGCCTATGACCATCCATGATTTCCAGAAATGTACTTAATTGTTTGAAGCATGATTTTTGCTCTTGTGTTAATATACTTTTGTTGTTGTCATTAGGAGTACTACTCAGATGGACAATGCTTGTAATCATCTCCAAAACACTTCATTACAAAACTAACACCTCATAACTCAACCTAGGTATGTACAATAGTTCCAAGCTATTGTTGTAATTTAAATAGATTTTTGATGTGAAACCACTGTGAACCCTTAACCCTACTAACGGCTATCATTTAATTTGCAAGGACTAACTCTTTATTATTGATCCTAGGTACTTGGAAAAGGTCCTAGTTACTTATGTCAAAGTAAATAGTGTTGTGAACCCATTTTGTAACCTTCAACTTAACATTTTGTCCTTTTAAAACTACTCTTATTTAAGACTCACACCTATAATTGCTCATACATACCTGCAAAAGTTCTATAGCTACTTATGTTAGTAAATTGTGTTATGGAAGCACTCTACACCCTTAATCTTAAAAGTTTGTCCTTACCAAAGCATTCTACTTAAGGATTAACACCTTTACTTGAACTTAGGTATTTGCAAGGTGCCTAACTACTTCTACTAAAGCAATGCCTACATACCACTTGGAAAGTCCTTGTTAATTGGTTTATGGTTTACAATGTATCTTCCTGTAGGATTAACACCTTATACTTTATCCCAAACACTTATAAAAGGTGTCTACTTGCTTCTGCCAAAGCAAAAACTACTTATAAACCACTTAGAAAATCCTTTGTTGACTAGTTTATGGTTTACAAAATATCTTTTTCTAGGATTAACAACTTTTATTTGATCCTAGATACTTGCAAAAGATGCTTATGTGCTTTTGCCAAAGTAGGTGCTACTTACCAAGCTTTTTTTAAGTCACTTGCCAAGTGGTTTAAGGTTTGCAAAACATTTTTCTCATAGGACTATCTTTTTTTGTTTAATCCCATGTTTACTCTCATAATTGTTATGTTGTTTTTGTTGTGTAAGTGATGTTTTTGATTCATCTTGAACTTTTAATTCATTGGTTTAACATTTTCTAAAACCTATCTAGGCCTAACATAAGTGCTTAGGTCCAACCCTAATTTAAGCCTAAGTTAAATGGCCTATGTTTAGGTTTAACCTAGATGCCTAGGTTTAAACCTAACTTATGTTTAAGCACCATGTGGTTTAACATATTGATGTGGATGTGCCACATGTCATTAAACAATTAGCCAAATGTTCAACTTACATAGTTGCAACCTAGTTGAAATTATAATTATATTTTTTGGTGGTCATGTCATGCCTAGCCAATGAATGAAGTTCATCCACTAATCGAACCTAGTTGACAACATCCTTCGACTAAATTGATAGAACAATTTTCAACTAAATTGACAAGTAATGGCATGTAATGTTATTGTTGTGGTGTTGACACGTGACATACACTTTTGACTATAATTTCATTCTTGACTTGTATTTGTTGACATTATTGGTTAACAATTGTAAAAATTATTTCCTAATTGTAAAAAACAAGTTGCAACTACATGTGTAGTTTTCAACTTGGTTTGTAGTTGAAAACATAGTTGTAAAAGGGGGGTTTTCTATTAGTGATAATTTTTTGCAAGTCTAATTGTTTGTCTGGGTGCTTTTACGTATAATCCAACGAGGCTAATTGTTAAGTAGTCTACAAATTAGGTTTTACTACAAGTCTAACACCTCATAACTAAACCCAAGTATATGTAGTTCCAAAGTTCTAATCTACCTTGTAAGATTTAAATAATTTTCATAGTTTCATATAGGTTATAGTAGTGAACTAACAAGGTTTTGATTGATTTTACTTAATGGGAACATAATCATTCTATGTGTTTTTAATTATGGATTATAATCATTGTACCCATATGTTTGATTTAAATTAACTTCCAACATTGTAGGTGTTGGTCAAATGGGGAAAGAAAAGAAAGAAAGGAAGCCAAAGCGGGATATAGATAAAGAGTATCCCAAATGGGCTTGGATTGATTATATGTTTCAAGATCCTTAATTTTTCAAAGATATAAAGTAGCTACTAGGAGAAGGATTAAATTCGAAACATGATCTGAATGATGAACATGTTACAATAGCAAACATTGCCAACATCTTTGGCAATGTCACACTACACTAAAACATAGCATCCATGACTCTAGGACATATTGTGACTAGTGTCCAAACTTAATCATGGAATGATATGACCTAGTCATATGTGATTTTAGGTATGATTATAGGACCTTTAGTCTCATATGACTATAATATTATGACTACATGACAAATAATCATGCAAGGTAACTAAGTTAAATAGGTATATGGGTAGGTTAAACAAGCTAGGTTAGGTAAACATGCTAAGTAAAAAGGTTAAATTTTTTAACTAGACCTTAAATAGGTTTAGATAGACATATTAGGCCCAATTAACCCCTAAATATAGGCTTAAATGGATTTAAATTCTTTTTAATAAGTAACTCTTAGATAGGCCTAGGTACATATTCTAATATGAATTAATTTAATTTAATCAAATTTTAGCTTAATGTACCATATTTTAACATGTAATTTAAATTTTTGTTCAACTTAATCAAATGTACTAGCTTTAGCAACCTTTAAATTTCACTGAACTTAGCCAAACTTAAATTAATTAGGTCAATTTAGCTAAATTTGGCCCTAATTCAACCAAAATACCGTTAGAAACCTTATTTAATAAATTTAAACCAAGTTTAACTAAATTTATTCAAATTTAGCCAAGTTTAACCATGTTTAGTTTAAATGGCTTAATATAACTTGATTTGACCAACTTTAACCAAATTTAACTTAAGTATCCAAGTTTAGCTTGATTTATTCAATCTCGACAATAATTAACCAAATTTATTTTTTTAAATCTAGATTTGTTATATTATATATATATATATAATATTTGAATAAATATTTATATAAATATTAAATATCTAGATTTTAGTAAATATAAATTATAAAAAATTCAACAAAGGAAAAAAATCAAAAATTACAATGTTATATTAAGTGGTTGGATTATAATAAATATGATATGATTAAATTTTAAATATGTTTTTTTCTAAATATACATTACATTATATTATAATCATCACGAATTTTATTTATTAATTAATTATATACTGAAAATAAATATATACTTGAAATTCAATATATGATTATTAAATTAAATGATATAATGAAAATTAGATATTCGTATATAAAGTATGCGAACATATGTTTATATTATAATATATGTCTTATATATACATATTATGTATAATATGTGTATAATAATATATTGATACTAATATATTGTATGCATATTAATATTCACATATTACATGTATGTGTAGATTAGTAAATTATGTGTAAAATTATGCTATGTGCATATAGTATGGTACATAATATGTATAAATATATTTATATGAATAATATTATATTATATTCAGATTTCAGAATTAGAAAATAAAATTTAAAAATTTAGGTTTTATATTTAAATTATACATCTATTTATTAAAGTTTATCATGTATTGAAACATAACAGATATGTTTAAAATTTTGAAATTCAAAAATGATTATCTGCATGCAAAAATTTCTTGTTAAAATTTTTATTTGGTGCATGTATGTAGATTATGCTTCAAAGTTTAATAATCCACATTCAAATTTTCATTTAAGTAAGTATTGAAAAAGAAAATATATTTTAAACTTCGTGTTTTTTTACATTCACACATTGAAAGACGATAAATCTTATGTATGAATATGCTGCTTCACATCTAATGTGGTAGGTGGATGGCAAAGGCCTTGCACCACTTGGAAAAGGTCCAAGGATAAAACGTGGTCTTGGCATGTTGACCAAGTTTGAACATGTTGAGTATGGTCAACTTTGGAGTATGTTGATCAGCCGTATGTATAATGAATGTACAGCATTCATTATGGTATGATATGTTTTTATACTATTTGTATACAAAAAAATCATACATATACGGTGTATAAATAATTCAAATTAAATTAAATGAATTATTATTTTATATAATCAATATGAAAAAATACATATATTTAAATATTATGAAATTATTATTATATTATATTATATACAGAAATCTATACTATATATAATTTATAAATAATATATTGTAGTCATGGATGTAGTCATATATCCATCTTTTTTTGTTGTAGTGTCAAGACTTTCAAAACCACTAATCCACTTCTTCCTCCTCCAGATGCAAAAAAAACAGATTGAGATTTTGTATTGGAAGATTTGCATGGGACTCCGTAAATGACAAACAATGAATTGATGGCTTGGTTTGTTAAAGGTTGGATAGCAAAGTGCAATGGACATCCTACCAACTGGACTACTGTTGCTGCTATGACATCAAAAAAAAAGCTCATTGTTTGGGCACAATAAACAAGTCACAAATTTGAGAAATGAAATTTCAATGAAGGTTCACATCATTCACAAGAACTTTTGGGCATGAAAAATTCAGATGTGGAGTTGGAAAAGGTTGCAAGCTTGGAAAGTGCAAGTATGCCTTTAGTCCTGCAAATATCTGATGAAGGGATTATCAAGGTGGAGAAGGTTGCAAATCTCAAGCATGAAGTGTGGAAGTTGACCAAGCTTCGTGTTAGGCAACTTGAAGAGAAAAATAAGGGATTGCAGAACCATCTTATTGGTCTGAAATTTAACATGGATGACTGAAAATCACAATTTGTGGAGGCTGAACCAAGTGTCCAATATGTAGAATATGCCTTCCATGAATTGTTGGAATAGCAACTGCCACCCCAAATGGTATGTGCCATGTAAAATACCTTTGTGTTTACATTATGATCAATTTAAGTTCTCTCACTTTTTAAAGTTGTAGTAGGATTATCAAAGTCTTAATTTTTCAAAGCATTGATGTTCACATGTGCAAACTTGGCTTCTTTGTGTTAATAATGTTGATTATTTCATTAGGCAGTAAAGCATATGGACTCTGTAAGCTTGGAGCAAATGTCCATTGCTGGATTGGAAGATCCAGCAATGGACATTTGGACTAGATCATTATTATTATTGGACTAGATCAGACACATATGCAAAGTTGAGAAGACAATGCATTTGGTTATAATCACTTCCAACAAAAGAAGTCACAAATGGAAAGGGAGTTGGAGGGCGCGAAGATAATAACATCAGGATTTAAAAAGAAAGGCCTTCCAAGGTGAGGCATTATTCAAGGAAGCAAAGGTTGATTTTGAGATGATAGAATTAGAATTGCAAAGGGTCATGCTTGATGTTGATTCAATGGTCAAAGAAAAGGATAATATTCGATCTCAATTGCAGGCAATGAAAATAGGATAGGTTGGTATGTGTTTCCAGCCATTACCCATTGTGCATCTAGAGAAGCCAAAGATGATGGTGGCATAAATGTCATTGTCATTAAACCTTGTGGTTATTGCAACCAAAACTACCACTGTGCTAACATTCTTATCACATCCTGCAAACACGTTTTCCATCCATTTTGCCTTGGGGCAATGCTACACAATTCTAATTAATGTGGTGTTTGTGAGCAAAAAATGCACCCAAATTGGTGGTCTAGTTGGGGGATCCACGAACAAGACGAGGAGATGATGGAATTAATCGAGGATATGTAACTTAAGGACCTTTGGCAGGATATGATGAACAGTGTGTTGGAAGCTGCAAAATGTGGACTTGAACTAAAGTCAAAAAGTGCGTGCCATTTCAATGTAATATTTTATCTCTTGATACTTAATTAATATTTTGCTTTACATTTTTGCAGTTTATTTCTAAGTTACAGTGCCTTATTTCCATGCACATTACTTATAGGTTTGACCACAGAACCCAAGCACACTAAGTATGGATCAACAAACTCCCTTGGGAATCTTGTATGTAAAGCTCATGCTGACAATACACCTACAAGTAGTCCCATTGAGCATTGTGTTTTCATGTACAAAACCACACAGAGAAACTACTCTCAATTCTCCCACAAAATCATACATAAGCATGGATTCACCTATGCACAATTTGAATCTGATGACAATTCAACCAATGAATGTGCAACAAAATGTAGATCTGATTCCTAATGAGACTGCATCCCCCCAATTGCACCACCAAAAGATGCTAGAATCTAAGCAACCACCATCAAAGAAGATCAAGTTGTTTAAACCTGAATCCAATGCCAAGAAGCTAAAATCAACATCTTTCACTTTGGATGATTCGAGTAGAATTTGTTTCATAAAAGTTATTGGTATCCAATAGCTTATTTTAAGCTAAAATTGATTTATTATGCACCATTCATCCATTGCTAATCAATGCAATTTTGATTGATTGAGTGGTTCATGTGTGTTGGAAAAGGCTATTACTAAAGGTTTGAAGGAGTCATTGAAGATAAATAGTGATGACCATGCCCAACAATCCCCCAAATCAAGCTGACAAATTGGTAAGAAGTCCAAGGTTGTATTAGCCCTATCAAAAAGTCTATGGTGTTGAAATTTAGCCCCATTAAATCTCCAAATGTTGGTAGTTTGCTGAGTAGGGTTCTTTCAAATGCATTGGTTCAACATGTAGGGGTTATAGGCATACCTACAAAAGACCTCAGCAGTTTGCTCAAAGATGTTAATTCAAAGACAAGCATAATACTTGCAGATGTACTTAAAAGATTGCTTAGTGAAGGTCAAAAGCCTTCAAGCATTGCTGAGATTGTTGATGATGCAAAAAGTGCCAAGAACCAAAGTAAGAAGCCTGCAAAACCGCCAAAAGGTGCTCAAAATGGTTAATTCTATACAAAAGAAATGTATCACAAGATGTACCCAAGAAGAATCTAGTCCGAGTAAAATAGGTATGGGTACAAGGTCCTCATCCAAAACCTAGTTTTGAGTTTGAATTTACTGGGTCCTTTTGACAATTTTGCAAGTGACATTTTGGACTTCCAATTGCCATGTATGAACTGTTAGATTCTAAAACAAACAATTGTAATAGTATGAACTGAGGTTGTATGAATGCTTGCTTTTGGATTGACCTTTAGAACTTGATGTCAAGGTTTAGGCAGGTCACTGTGAATTGTAAATTGAGTAGATGCAATTCAAATTTTCAATAATGATGAAGGTTGTATAAATCCTTGTTTTTGGACTAACTTGGGACTTCAATTTAGATGCTAAGGTTGAGGATGTCACTATCAATTATAAATTGAGCAAATGCAACTTAGATTTTCAATATTGAATTATCACAATTTTATGCTAGCTTGTGTTTTCAGCCTGGTTGAACTTATGAACATTCTCTTGCCATTGTGCAAGGTGCAAGCATGGTCAAGTAAACAACAAAAGTAGTTTTGCCCAAATGTAATTTTAAAATGATAGAATTTTTATATAAACACATGATTGTAGATTATAAACTTGTGAAAGTAAAAATATGAAAAAATATAGCCCTCGATTTAGTTTATAATAAGTTGAATACAAAATTTGCAAAAATTTGGTATTATAAATTAGGTGAAAAGTAGGGTATTTGATAGGGTTTAGGGTTTAGGTGTTTAAATTTACTTTTACACTAAAAATTTTATGTATTATGATTATAGCATGCATAATTTGATAATACACATTATTTTTTAAGGGTTCAATAACTTGAAAATAAAAAAAGTTCAATATTTCATCTACTTCAACCCATTTTGTAAAATCAACCACTTTTTGCAAATAGATGCAATTTTGTAAAATCTACTTAAATTTACATGAAAATCTTCATTTTTAAAACTTATAATATTAAAATGAAAAATTCTTCATACTAATCATAGATTAAAATAATAATTTTACTTTCAATGCATCAAAAATCTCTTGTGTCTACTTGTAAATTGTCATGACAAGGTTTTTTTTTTGTTTACTTGACCATGCTTTCATCCTGCATTCCTCACTCAAGATGTAATTTTTTTGATAATTTGGAACTGTCAGAGGTAGGTGGTATGCATAGATTCTGCTATTTATTCTCTTGTCAAGAATTGTTCCAATGTTGTGAAATACTTATGTATTCATTGTTTTTGAGTTGTTTAAGCTAGTGAAGCTAGTGAAATACTCACGTATCTTTTGTTTCTTTAACTTCTGCCCAGCAGAAAACAACAGGCTTGTGCAATTGTTGAAAATAAATAACGAACATTCGCCAATTGCCTCTTCATAGCCACCAAGTAATTGGCTATAATCATTACTTTAAAAAAAAAATTTAAACCCAATTTCGTACATTCATATAAACTGACTTGCTCATTTTCTCAAAAGCAAAAAATGCTTTAAAAAAATTTTCCCCATTCAACCATGTAGCTTCACAAGTTTCTGAAAGCTTATACTCACCACACATGAACTGCTAATATAAACAATTGTTCCTAATATAAAACAATGTAAGCAATTGTTCCTTATGTAATTGCAGCCTTCCTGGTGTAAGCAAATGTTCCTCATGAAAGCCATTATTCCTTATGGCAGCCACTCCTTATGCAAGCAATTGTTCCTTACGTAAGCATGCAAGAAACTATGTATGAAACTTCTGTTGAGATTAATAGCATTTATGTAGTTCCATATGTAAGGAAATATACAATTGCAAGCCATCAAGATCTTTCGTAAAAGATGAAAAAAATAAATTGTAACACATTAATATTAAGGCCAAAAACAAATTCACCCCTACTGAAACAATCATGTTAACCTATTATCACCAATCAGTTGCTTGCTGCTTGAATGACCAAATATATCCCATCACTAAACACAAGTCTATGAACACTGATGACAAGCCTCTTGATAAATTTTCCTCCTTTACCCATTTTTTAGCATCACATTACAAGATATAATTTTCTTGAATTTATCCTTGTTCAAACAACATATTACTTGTGACTACTGAAATCCTTGGTGATTCATTGCACGATTCCCAACAGTGAAGAAATCTATCATCCGGTCAGACTTGTGCTAGAAGGTGGTCCAATTATCAATCTCTCTTCAGCTATTGGCTTGCTCACCCTAATGTACATACAACCAGACCCTGTCTTTACACCAGACTAGACTCCAGATCCTTCTCTTACACTTGAACTGGGCTCCAAATTTGGCTTTCATAAATCTGAGCATTCATTCTCAAATCTGAAGGTATTTAAAAAAATCGAAGACAACAAAACCCAAATCGAAAATTCTTTTCTAAATCAAGAACTGGACAACACTAGTATGAATGGATGAAGCTGGCAATAGCACACCTTCATGCACTGCTAGGAGAACTGTGATTAGGCAAATGTTAATGAGCAAATCATGCTCAAATTAGCAACTTACTCTCCCACCAATAGACTCAATTACATGAGAAACATTTAGTTGTCCATCAAGGTCATTGAGCTATGTCACTGTTGTACAACCAGCATTCATTTCAAGCCCTCGGCAGAAAGCCCTTGCGTTTTCACCAGTCATGCAGCACACAGTGAAGCATGGAAAAGGCTTCCTTCAACTAACTATAATAACTGCAATTTGCAGTTTCATCTGAAGAATCAAATAAGTATTGTGACAGAGACTTGCCTCTGAGAAAGTCCCATGCTGGTAACCCACAAGGCAAGTGTAAAAAATCTATAGAACAATTGCAGGTAGTCTTTTTTCAAATGAATGGGACCTGCTAAAAATCCTATTCCTGCCAATAATTTGTCCTGATGCCTGCCTGTACAATCCTGGATCCTGCTAAAACTCATACACAAGCACCAAACATCTTGCACTTAAAAAAGTTGATCGTTGTATCCGTTAACAGTGTCATAAATTGTTTGTTAGTTGTGAACTGGTCCATGATCACTTGTATGAGTTCATGGTAACAGCCACCAATAAGTTGTCAGATGTTTGTGACAAGGGATGCATGCCCATGGTTGTTGCCTTCTCCCATATCAACAGTTCTGCAGCTCGTATGACTGGAGATGGTGTCTACTTGAACCTCATTTCTTAATCTAAGGAGCTCCAATATTTTATTATCCCGGCGAGCTGAGGCAGACTTGACTGATCCAGCAATTTCATTAGCATTTTCCTGTCTTAGTCGTGCACCTTGCTGGCCCACAACAACACTGGCCACCTTCGCAGCCAAATTTCCAATTCCTTCTATGTCTGGAATGCCTAGAAGCAACCCATACAGGATACCACCAGCATAGGCATCACCTGCCCCGCATGTATCAACTGCAACACAAGGAGCAGGTGGGATGTAAACAATTTCTCTTCCCAACGCAAGGTATGAGCCCAGAGCTCCATCCGTTACTGACACAAGTGGGCAATACTGGCTTAGGTGCTTTGCTGCCTGCTCTGGGCTCGCATCCTCATCAAACCCACAAAGAGCCCTTGCTTCATCACTGTTGGTGAACAAAATATCCGCGCTCTTACACATAACATCCCTGCGAGAGAAACAAGGATGAGTCTTCAGAGACAAAGGCTAAATCTCTTAATTCATTCCTACAACATTAATGCTTTCTACAAAAGAATTAGAGCAATTGGTGACCTTCTCCAAAACTATAACATGAGACCAATGTCATTAGCCTGCAGACCCTACATAAGCACATGTATTCAGAATCCAATCTGAGATTGCGAACTCCAGTTCAGTAGTAAATTACAACAATCAATTGAGTAAACCTAGCCAGTAAGATGGATTTACTTGGGAAAATGTTCATTACCAAAATTGCTGATGGTGCCGCTTGACACAAGAAACATCACTGGCAGTCAGAGCCACCAACACTCCTTGCTGATGTGCAGCTTCACAAGCTTTTGCGATGGCCTCAATTGTTTGAGGGATTTCCCAAAGATAGCCCTCCACTACTAGTACCCTACTCCTGCCTATGGCACTTGCTAAGTTTGTGTCAAAGTGCACCACTGATGACGTTCCCTGCAAAAAATGCACATTCTCCCCTCTGAAACCATGCTTGGCAGCAAAAATTCAGTTCTCCCCCACTTCCTAATCCTCCTAAAAGATACAAGTGTGCCACAGACATCCTGTAGTCTAAGTACAGTAACTGCAGAATGTGGGTGCAGTGGGAAGAGGGGAAGAGTGATTACTTGGTAGGAGAGCATGGTCCGCTGGGCATCAGGTGTGGTTAAGACAACAACACTGCCAGTAGTACCATTTACTACAGGCTGTGACAGGAAGTTGACATTTGCTTGCAGCAGTTCCATCCTGCAAAAAAGGAACATAACAGTGGAACTTCAAGCCACTGAAATAGGACGTTGTTAATCACTGACTGAAGTGTCACCACTGACATCTGCTTCTTATTTTCTTGTATTTCCTAATTTTCATGACTTCTAAAGTGGTGGCACCCTAGGAAAAGACATTTGCAAAACCATTATACTTGGTCAGCCTTGCTGACATACCCATGCAAAGACTTCAAAATAGAGAATAACTTACAACTGGAAGAGGTATGATCAAATTCACCTGTAGAAGTCACCCAAGGCATCACCTCCAACGCTGCCAGTCATTGCAACATTTATAGATGGACTGTTGTGGCTTGTCGCAACCCCTAACCTAGCGAGTGCAACAAGTGTATTGGACAATGATCCTCCAGCAGCAAGCTTGTAGCTATGCCCTTCCAGTGCCCCCAACACCCGTCCCCTTTCCTCATGATCAACAACTTTCCTGGAGCCCTTTACTAAACCTAATTGCTCCAGGAAATTGTCACTCACAATTCCTGAGAAGTCAACCTGCCAAATTTGCACCAGACTTAGTTCTCATCAATGTTGTGGAGATCTTCTTGACTCACAGAGCAAAACATTAGGTGGAAACTCAAATAGATTGGGAAGAAATCATCTGTAACAAGATCTGGACAATCTACCACAACAACCTAGAGAAGAAGAAAGACAGACTCACCATAGCTTGGCCAAGTCCTACTACATCCAAGCAATCTGGCACAAGTCCCACAGGAGTAGCAAAAGATTGCTTTCCAGTTCTCAGCATATTAGCATTCCCCTGCACAGCAAGATCTCTGTCAGAACATCAGTCTTGTCGTACATGCCTTCCTTGCATCGTAAAAGGACCCCTCCCTATCTTGCGCAATGACATTCAGATTCTACAGATGTGGTACAAAGAGTGAAATCTGCTATTGCAAGAACAATGGATAACACAACGCAATGGAATTTCGAAACAGTTGATAGCAATAAGATACCGACAAGAGCAAAACAAAAACTGTGAGTTGCATACCTTGTGACGCCGTGGTCTGTCCCGCCTGCAGAGGGACACAAGCTTCTGAATCACGTAGAACAGGGCTTGTTCCCTGTCCTTGAGGAGATTCTCCCCGGCACCAGAGCTCTTGCGACTAAATCGGTGCGGCCTCAAGAAACTACTACTGTGCACCCAGGCCCTTATGTCCTCCAAGTTTGGCAGGAAGAACAACTGCCGGAAACAGGAGATTTCGTCAATTGTTCTGTCTGACGCCGCCGCCGCCGACGACACCAGTGCTCCTGTAGTAGTAGTAGCACCAGTCATGATCGCAGGAACCTTGGCTGCGACACCGACGTCCATCGAAAGGCACCAACCTCCCTCTAGGGAAACACCAAAGCACCCCTTAATGATCCCGCACTGGTTTTTTCCTTCCTTGCTCCTTACTCCTCACTCTCTTAGCAGTAGCTAAAACCGCCCACAAACACTCACAGAAACGATTTTCCCTTGACCAACGCAAACAGTAACAACAAACAGAACACTCTCTCACTCGCTGACTCGCTGACTGCCCAGTTCCTTACCAAAAACAGCACGAGTGAGCTCAATAATCAATCCCTTGTAAATACCGGAAGCCCACTCTGTGGATTCCTGGCACAGCCAGGGATGACGCCAGCAGCAAGCACAGGTCACGCAAACCCAGAACGTGGCAAGCTATGTAAGATTCTCAGAAGGAATGAAGGAAGCAACGGGAGGGAAGTGAAGGAAGAACCGAAGACGGAAGGAAGGGAAGGAAGAAGCAGAGAGGCAGGCAACCCCGTGGGTGGTGGTGGTGGTGCCGCCTCACGCCGCCGCAGAAGCCTTTGTTTTTCCTTTCGAAATTTCGCCGTCAAGCGAAAATAAAAATTAAAAACTCGAAAATGAAGTGATTTTGGAAGGTTTCCATCGCCAGAAGTGAGAAACAAAAACATAGTAAAACTCGCCAGTGCGTAGTAGCCATGACTAGACAAGGTTGATTAAAGATTTTTAATCCATATCTGGTTTATAGCCAAATTTGGCTAAACCTTCCTTGAGATGGATGACTGCCATTTCATCTACATTTTCCTATGGACGATGGTCACTTAGGCTACATAAAGAAATTAATAAAAAAACCGTGCTCCAGCCTTTTTCCAACTGGCCAGATTCTGGCAAAAAGAGAAGTAAAAAATGAAAAAATCAAGAATGAAGTGATTTTGGAGGGTGTCCATCGCCGGAAGTGAGAAAAAAAAAATAGTAAAAATTACTAGATTTCTATATTTGGTCGTCAGTGTGTAGCCATGGATGAATATGGAAGTTTGATTAAATAATTGTACTTCACATCTGGTTTATAGCCATAAACCAAAATTTGGCTACATCTTCCTAGGGAGGGATGATCGCCATTTTTTGTACATCTTCCTATGGGTGATCGCCACTTAGGCTACATAAAGAAATTGCGAAAAAAACACTGGCAGTCATGCATGAGGCCTATAGCCAGTCGCCCGCTGCACACGACACATTCAGAATCTTTTGGCCACCGAATCACGTACAGGACTGGCCTCCTGTCCTCGTGACGGACGGGTGGCTGTAAACGCATGACGTTCAGTAGCCGTCTCTGTCTTCCAACTGGCTGTGAACGCATGGCTTTCTGGAAGCGGTTTTCTGTCTGTCTGTGGGTCTTTTGTGACCCGTAGGTAGCCTAGCACCCGTGAACTCATGACACGTGGCAGTACTGGTAGCCGTGACCTCTCGGTAGGTACAGCGGTTGGAATACGACACAGTTCCCACGATTCCAAACTTTTTTTCCTCTTTTCTCGTTTATATTGCACAGGTTAATCAGGCCCACTTTACACTAGGAGTCAAGGCCAATGTTCAACTCAAATCAAGCATTCCTGTAGGTGCAAAAGTTGAAATCAGCTGCAAGGGCTTTACACTAAGAGTCAAGGCTGAAATAGAAAAAATCTTTTCAATCTGCCCTAAGTTACGAATAAATGCTGAACTTGATGGCCTTGTGTTGGCCCCCAAGCTTCAAAAAGGATATGAACAAATTTGAGAAGCCAATTTGCAACCCTTGAGGTGAATGTTTCAGCATTTATTAATATCCTGACATCAATGTTTTAGCATTTACTCGTAACTTGGGGCCAAACAACAAGCCAAAAATGCTCAAAGTTGGCTCCAAGTCTTTTCAGCCCTGACCCCTGGTGTATGGCGGGCCTTGCTAGCAGTCGTATTTTTTGGACAAATTTTTGTTGTTTCTTTGGAAAAACAAATTGGGAATTATTTTTTCTAAGTGTGTTTTTCTAATGAGAATTCAACTAATTTTCTTAATTCTCTGAACTTTTTTTGATATTCCGATTGCCAAAATTGAGGAAAAAAAAAACCCCTAGTTAGAGATGTCTTTTCTTTTCTTTTTTTCCATCCATTTTGTGTTGTTGCTCTAGTGGTGATCATGTGGCCAAATTTGGCAATAATAAAAAGATGAAAGTAGGAAAAGAATTTTTTGGTGGTGAATTTTGGTTTGTTGGGTAAAGAATCCAGTATATCGACCAGTCAATGTTGGTGTGTGGGTGAGAAAGGCGTGTACGCCGTGCCCAACGCGATTCCACAATTCAGGGGTGCAGTAGGCCCATTACACATAATGACCTTTCAGAAATCTCCCAGTACATTTGGAGGGCGCCTTGAATGCATAATATTCCCTCCTGACGGTAGAGGTCATCTTACATTTCCGGGCAGGCTATTACATTTTCAGGGCACCCCATTTTATTTTTCTTTCAGGACACTTCTTGGCCTTGGGCAGAGATGCCCCCATTCATGTACGTTAACATCCATGCGTGGTTAAAACTGAGAACCAAACCGTGGGTGACAGCTGGGCAGTTAGCTGTATAACCTTTGGAGCTTTTTTTTTTTTTTTGGCTGGCTGCACAAACTCCATTTTTGTTACACATTCGACTTCCCCCGTTTCCTTTTCCTTAGCCCGCCTGCGGGGTAAAAATTGATCACCAACCTGTGGGTGTAAGCGGGGGGTTTTGTTTTAAATTTTTTGGGGTTTTTTTTTTTTTTTGGCTGGGTGCTCAAATTCATTTTTTGTTCCAAATTCAAATTACCTAACCACATTACAAAATTTCTCCGTGTCTTTGGGAATTTCTATTGAACCTGCCCCACCTGCCCCATAAATTGCAGAGCCATTAGGTTAGCAATGACCACATTGCTGATGGTGTCACATTATCAAATGTGTATGTGATGCAAGATGTAGACTCACAAATGTCTCAACTTACACATGCCATTGACTAGCAAAATGCATTGGCTCATTGTTGACACACAATTGATTCAACTGGACTCGTGGAAAGCAAGATAGAAATGCTTCAACAAACCTGCTTGAAGCTTCAGTCTTCCCCTCTTCAAGGATGTCCCAATAGTCAAAGATGCAACTCCATCCACACAAATCTATACAATTGGAGCATTGCTAGATGGGGATGTCTCTTTTCCCATACACCAGCTATACCCTACCTGGGTGGGCTTGTCTTTTTCAAAGCCTCGAGATGCCCTATGGGGATGAGCTTCTCACATCACAAACATGTGTAGGGCATGAGGTTTAAGGGTTAAAAGATTTATAGTTAGGTTAGAAATGTTCGTAGTTGGTCTCTCTCACTTTGTTGTTGAGTTGCCCCTACTCAAGAAAGCATAAGCTTTTCATCACTACAATTTTGGTGTGTAACAAAAAGGAGCATCAAAAGCTTGTATTTTTAATGTCACTAGCGGCCAACAATTAAGTTGTTTGTGCATTGTTTATAAGCAAGCAAGTTGTCTGTTTCTTTTGTTTATGTGTTTTGTTCTATTCTATATGTAATCACATAAGTTGTGTTGAAAACTTTGGAAGGTGTTCTATCTTCTACTAATGTTTTGTTATCTTCATCAACACGTTTAGAATTTTGAAATTCAATTTATTATTAAATTTTCATCCTCTTCATTGCAACTTGTTAGTATTAGGTTTCAAACTTCTTAAGCATTGTGGGTGTTTTCAAGGCTAATGTTGTTTCATTATGATCTATTCATTTTGGATTTTGAACTTCATGAGCATTGCTAATGTTTATTTCGTTAATGAATTGTGTGATGCTTGTTAATGTTTGGTTCCAAGGTTGTTGTTGGTGATTTCTATGGTTCTTCTTAAGCATTGTTTCATTTTGAAAATCAATGTTGGAAGTTCAATAAATTGTCATGTTCACTATTGATGTGTTGATTTCGTTTCAAATTCAATGTACAATGAACACATAATGAAATGTTTTCTTGAATGGAACAATATAAAATTCACATGGTTCTCTTATCTCAATCGCTAATAATATTGATGTTGGCATTGATGAAGGTGGTATTAGTAACGGTGATGGTGGGGTTGGATATGAAATAAGTCATAACAAACTTGTTGATAAAAATTTTAAAGACGATGGAGAGGAACTTTTGGGTGTTGAAGCATAAGCATGATAAAAATGGTTTGTCCAATTAGAACTTGACCAAAACTTATGGTTCATTTTATAGTAGATCAAGTGCATGGGTTTTTTTTTTAATTAATGACCATATTGCTACTTCAGATTGCTTTAAGTTTCAACAAATGAATTGATGTATTATGTGCCATTGTATCCAACAATAAATGGTAGGAAAAAGTTATAACTTGTAATAGAAAGAATTAATTATGTACAATAAAGATCATGGCACAACTACCATGAATCATCATGTGGCCCATATACAACAAGTGCATAGGCATTTTTTTCAAATTTATGGCCATATTGCTACTTTAAATTGTTCATAATCTCAACAAATGAATTGATGCATTATGTGCCATAGCATCTAGCAAGAACAGGTAAGAGAAAATTCTACCATGTGAAGGAAAAAATTAGTTACATACAATAAAACATCATGGCACAACTAGGTCATGAATCATCATGAGGCTTCTAAGCATTCTATAATGTTGAATTAGTATAGTACACAATGTGTTATTATTGCCACAATAATTGTTTGTCAATAAACCTTTAAGAAGAGGAAAAAATCAACTATGACTTCCATTTTTGATATTTTGTAATTATAAAATGCCTCATAGAAAATCAAACCATATTCAAGAACAATTCCTTAAGGATTTTATTATGTACATCACAAGAGGTTACCAGCCATTGAATTCCATTACAAATATTTAGTTGAAAAGGTTTGTCTTTCCTTAATTTGGTAAGGTTACATATCCCAATAAACATCAAATGGAAACAATAATGAAGTAATCCTTAACTGGTCAACAAAACCATGGAACTTTGTGTTCTTCTTGCCCTTGATTAAAGCATTACAATTATTGTCACACTTGATTTGTGAATGTCCAAAGGAGGTTGGGTAGCTTTGCTTTGGTTGTCAATTACATCAACAAAAAATAAAAACCTTGCAATATCATTGTGGGAATTTTTTTAATGCAAGGAACATTAAGGGCTACCGTGGTTATTCAATCAATGGTTATTCAATCAAAAGATGTATTTGTTCATTATGATTTGTTGGACAAAGTCATAGCATATGTGAAGGATGAAGGTGCAAATCTAAACACCCTCACAAGAACCTTATCAAACATCATGTCATGTGTTCCACTCTTATTACCACAACCCTATGTTATTAGTTGTTATGAATATGCCATGTCAAAGTGTTGTCAATATGCTATTGATGACTTGAAAATGTGGTGTGGCATGAAAGAGGCTTCAATTAAAATGGCTATTGGTCTTTTTTTCAAAAGATGATCATTTAGACAAAAAAAAAGTGGGAAGGGAAGATAAAGATGGGCAAGGGCTCACATAGATGCATATCTTCACCCTTGGAAACTAAAGATTCATGTCAAGACTTAGTTGGCTTCCAAAGTGATCTTATTCAAAGAAACTTTGGAATTCAAAGATGCCATAAATTTGTGTTATTCATAGTATACAATTATTTTGAAAAACATAATTTCATCTCTTCAAAGACCCAATGTGTTTTGAATCAATCCCAAGGATATTGATTATTGTCTAATGTTATTTATGTTGTTATAACCATGTGTGTTATGATGTACAACACTAATTTTAATGTGAATGATGGTATGCAAGTATGTGGCTTTGATTGATTTTTTTTTGCTCAAGGTTTAGATTTTTACCTTGCAAGAAAATTATTAGTCTAATTGTTTGATTTTGATTGTTGATGTAAGCTAGAGACTTTGATTTAGCTTATGCATTTTGGGCATTACATGCAAGTTGAAATTATTGGTGTACTAAGGCCTTTTTGGGCTTATTCACTATCATTTCAACATAATGTCATTCACAACATGCTAGATTTCATGTTCAACTTGCACTTAAAAAACCTATAGTTCATTCAAAGTTACATAGGCCTTGAACTAGCCATGTAAGTTGTTGTTAATATAAATCAAGAAATTCAACGTATACCACTTTAGATCCTACTAATTGTTGTTTATAATGTTTTAACTTCAACTTTGTCATTGTTGCAATTGATGAGCTTGTAGTTGAATTGGATGTATTCGGATGTTTAGCTTCTACTAAAAAGTTACAATGGGGCTTTTCAAAACCAAACTTTTAATTTTTTTCAACAACTGAAGTGCCTATAACTCAATAAGTTAGTTCATTTACTAGGTGGGTAAAACACAAACAACAATTTTCGAATTTTGTGCATTTCACACAATTGTTGATGGACATTGTTGCTTCTGAAATTGAAATTGAATTTTTTTTTAATATGGTAGGGGTCATCACAAGTTTTTAATATTATCAACTTGAGATTGACAATATGGATGTTAATTTTAATATGAATAATCAACTAAACTATCTTAGATTTGGATGCATAATTATGCCTAAATTGTTCAAAGAATTTTCAACATAAAAGATGGTATGGTTTCAAAAAATGAAGATCTCATTGTTGAATTTAATCTTTTTGAAGAGGACTAACATTGTGCGATGTTGAAAGGTGTAGATTTTAAATGCATATTATGCCAAAAGGAAATGGGGAACTACCTTTGATGCAACTACCTTAAAACCCCCTTAAAGTAAAATGCTTCAATGATGAACAAAGTTCTAAAAAAAAGGGTTTAAGTCATGCCCTAAATTGTTTTGAACTTCAAATACGTTAATTTTAAAAGGTAAATGTATGGGTGCAAATGGGATATCATGAACCACACCTACCCCCTTGGGTGATTGCTTATTGGGCATTTATTCCAGAATATTCTTAAAATATTTTGAACAAAAGTCTTTAAGAAAATCTTTTAAAATCTTTAAAATTTTCTTCACATTATTATTTTATGGTTTACATAAGAAATTTGTTAAAAATATGTCATTGTCAAAAAATTCAAGTCCATTTACAAGTCTCTTTACTACTTAAAAACATTAGCTGTAATACTTTCAAAATGTTTTTGAGTATTTTTCATTCATTAAATTGATTTTAAACTTTTAGAGTATATATACCAATACATTGAAAATAACATTACGTGAAAGCAATTCCATTTGGAATTCTTTATTTTTTTCTAAAATGTTAAATACACAAAACCAAACATTGGTTACAATTGCTTATGTACACGTTAGTGTGGTTGCACCTATATATATGGTGGCAGTGTTGTTTTTGAAGTTTGTGTGTCAAATCATGCTACATTTCAGGTTTATGTTTCTATCTCTGTGTTTTTATGTTAATGTTTATGTGTGCGTATGTGTTTTTTTGTGCATGTTTTCAATGTTTTTATGAAGTCAAGGTTGCTTGCATTATAAAAAAATGTGAGTTTTTAAAATGTCAACTTGATTAATGTGTCCACATTAAACAAAGGGGATGGTTGTTCGGACTAAAGGCTTGAGGCATGAAAGACTCGAGTTATTTTTAATTGAGACATTTGACTCAAATGAACTTTTTGACCATGTGATAAACCAAACATTTTGGTCAAAAAGGCTAAAGGTCCATCAAAATGACCAAAGCTTAGTCAAATAGACCACTTAAGCCTAATAGGTATATACGTAGCTTTGCCGAGGCTACCTATGCTTACTAGGTATGCAGCTAACTTAAGCTGTGCCACTTAGGCCTATTAGGTAGGTAACCTCGCCTATTAAATAGGTAACCTAAGCCTAGACCTACCTAATAGGTTAGGCTACCTACCTAATATACATAGGGTAGGTCTATTAATAGGCTAGTAGGTACCTATAAGGCCTAGTAGACTATAACGTACACATTACCTAGGTACATACAGTTATTAATAAATACCTTTTACTTACTTAGGCTAGCCTACCTATAACCTACTTATTTATGTAAATAGTGTGAAAAAATTCAAGTTCATTTAGTACAATATGCACGTTGAAAAAAAATTCATGGAAGTTGACGACAATATGTTGAGCCAAAATCATGTTCATTACAAATATGTTGTCCAAGAAAATCACCTTATGAAGTGGTAGTGTGCAATGGTTAAAGACTTAACTCCTCAATGTGAAGGTAAGGAATTCAAGTCTTCACATTTGCAACCTAGGCTACTTTGACTACCTAGGTGACCTAATTTGGTAGCCTAGGTTGCAAAAGCTACTAAACCACCTGGCCTAGGTTACTCGCCCTGGCTTAGGGGGCTTGGCTTAGCCTAAGTGGCTTGGTTTAACTTAAATGGCTTGGTATAGCCTAGGTGATTAAATTAGGTGGCCTAGCCTAGGCCTAGGACATAGGGTTGGTAGATAAATAAATAAATAAATAAATAAATTTTTTGCATTAATTATTAGGCTTATTAATTCGGTATGTAGGTAAGGTAATCAATTAATATTTTCATATTAATTTTAAATAAAATAATTTAAATAATATATTTTTTGGTCATTGGCCAAATTATATTATTATCATGATAATTTTGTCAAAAAATTTGGTAAAAAACCTGATAAAAAAACCAACCAAAAAGACCTAGTCAAATTGGTCGGGTCCAAATCGACTTGTCCAAAATGACACTTTGGTCAAGTTGGACATGGGGACAAAAAAAACCATACGAGGGGTTTTTTTGAACAATATTCCCGGTTTAAAAAACCATGATTTCTTGTAATGTTGTGACTCTTTTTGTTTATGTTCTCACTATGAAGTCTATGTTTTTGTAAGTATTTTTGTCTTAATGTTTGTGTTTTTTGTTTGTCTTTGTTGTCAATGTTTTTGTGAGTTTAATGTTGCTTGTGAATGTTCTTGTTTCTGCTCCCCCTTTTTCAGCAAGGGTCCATGTGTTTCTATATTGGTTTTTAGTTTATAAACAAGATGGGATTTGTGGTATATGACAAATATTGTTTTTGTTGTCTATATCAAAATGTTGTTAAAGTTTAAATGTTATAGGCAAATGGGTTGCCACGGTTAAAACTAAATTTGGATCTATGTTGATTAGAATACAAGATTCTATGAAATTAAACATTGTGGGTTTGTGATATAATAACTTGAATTATGAACGTTTGTTTGATGTAAAGTTATTTGAATCGCAAAATACTATAGTTAGTTGATGTGATTGTGTTGAATGAAATTCAATACAACATCACTATTAGGGGATAAGTAGGCAAAGCAAAATGAGACAAATAGATAGTTTCAAAACTAGTTCAAACTTGGATGTTGAGGTAGAACTTTTGAACTTTTGTTGTTTTTTTTTCAATTTGGGGTTTGGAGGGAAATGGGGTAGCATTTCCTTTCCTCCCTATTTTTGTTATGTATCACTTTTTATTTGCAAGTTTGTGTGTTTTAAGAACATTGATTTTTGGTGTGGTAGAATAAGTAGAGGTTAAGTTGAAGAAAACTAACAAGAATTAAGAGTTTTTATATTAAAAACTTGTCAGTATCTACATGTATGTCTCAAAACTATTAATAGTATAATTGTTAGTAGATTTGAAAACTTGTACTTAAAACATCATTATCATATGTATTTTGATTATATTTGCATGGAATTAAAATTAATATTTACCAGTCACATTTTTTAATGAGCTTGAATACTTGCTTGCTTGAATGTTTAGAATTGTTTATGTGTATTCTTAAGAAAAACTAAAGTTGCACTTTACGCCTACCACCCAATTTGTATGGCAACTTTGTGTAGGTTGGAACTCAAGGCAATTAGTTAACTATGGTTGCACCCAATTCTTATGGCATCAATAACTCCAACTTATTTAATGTAGTTATATTAGTTACAATTTTGGTAGTTAGTAATTAGTAGATAATAATTAAAATAGGATTATAATATGCACATGGAACCTTCTATTAGGACCTTTTTTGTAAGTTCTATGTGATAGTTTCATGACATTCACTTTTTAAAAGATTGAAAATGTGAATTATGACCATGTTTTTTAATGCACATGCCTAGGTTTATTTCTAATGGGCATCACCTTTTTCCACGCTCATTATGCATGCCTTTGTGAAAAGCCAACAATTCTTTTAAAATTCTTTGAAAATTCAAACAATTGCACAACAATATTACAAACCAATGTTATCAAGTTATATGTTTCTTCCAAGATACGAACATGCATAATTGTTAGATCTGTATAAAACCATACTAAAAAATGATGTGATTTTCAATATCACATGAAACATAATTGTGGAGTGCATGTTGACAACCAAGGTATCTTTTTCAATTTTATGAAGTAGGTGGACTTGTGATCATCCATGAAAAGAATGAGCCAAATTTGGTTAGAGGTCAAATATGAAAGTATTTTTTCTAGAATCCTTATTTATTTTCAACACCTTTAAGCATGTATTGTTTAAATGTGGCGACTTGAGCAAGCTTTTTTTGCTCAAAATCAATCTTTTTTTTCACTTCCAAATATTAGTGTTATTTGCATTAATGGCCCATGGCATGGTGTAGACTAACATAGGCCATCAAATGATCTAGCTATAGTGGTAGGATAGATCATTTTTTGGGAGTTTTTTTGTTATGACTTTTTTTTAGGAATTATAGAAGGCTACTAGAAAACAATTTGTGAAAAAATGGAGGTTATTTAAAAGTTTTCTTCCAAAAGATGTCTATATTTTTTTGTGCAAAAAAATGCAACAAACCAACATTTTTTTTGAGTTGTTTAGCTTTGTAACACATTAGCACTTGATGGTGTTCTAGCTCCATGTAAAATTAATGCTAGAAGTTTCACAAAATAAAATTTGGCATTGGACCCTTTTAGTAAACATCAAACCAAACTCATGTTTAGTACTATTGACACATTTTAAAAAAATCATTGGGAAAGAAACACACAAGAAACATATTGGAAGTGAATTGTGGCCTCTAAAAACCATAATATGAACCCAATATCACCATGTGAAGACTCAACATGAGCAAGTGTCCAAGGTGGATTACCATGGTTGTCAAAACATAAAGTTTGCAATATAATTTTTAAGAATGGCTTAACATCATGACAACCTGAAGATTCATTAAACAATTGGGAATGTGAATCATAATTGAGAGGATAAACATACTAAACATCAAAGTTCACCATAATGTTTTTTTTTACTCTTAGATAGGACTTAATTGCATCCTTGTATGGGAATGCATCTAAGGTGAAAAATTGTTGTCGAAACTTCTTGACAACCATGGGCAGATGAGGACCTATCATATTTTGAAAGTTAGATTTAACAAACTTCAAACTTGAGAAACACCTATCATCTTCCACACTTTCCAAAAAAAAAAACATTTTCAATCTTAGATGATTTAAGATACTTGGGCAACAACATTCAAGAACTTGAAATTGTACACCACAACAAAGTGAACTAGTTTATATCAAATGGAAGGTGCACAACAATTTTTGCTTAGGTTTTCATTGCGATTTTGAAAAATCCTTGTTACAAATGAAGTGTTAAACTAGAAAGGAATTTTAAAACTAAGATGTGTTGATAAGTGCAACCAAATTAATAGCAACCACAACAGATTATAACTATTGTTTAATTATTTTCACATTGTAGTGTAAACAATTACATTAATGTTGTAAATCATTTAAAAACATTCATGACACGACAATGTTTCCAATAAATTATGGAAATATGTGGTATGATTTAGATTGAATCTAATGATAATAAAATTCTCAAAATCACTCATTAAGTAGCTATAACTAGTTTTTATAAACATTGTAAAGATTCATATTGGTGGGGAGATTTTTTAAACAAATATTTACAAGATCTTTAATTTATAATATAATGCAACATGTTGTAAGGTTAAAATAATTTTTTGATTTTTTTTCAACTTACAAATGTAATATATCAAGAATATTTTCAAATAAACACTCACCAAAAGAACTCATGTGCTTTCTATTATCATGTTTGCATTGTAACCACCTAGTTCCCTAGCCAATGATGTGTGAAAACATACATATTATAAATTCAAAATCCCAAGATGATTTGGGAAGGAAACCTCAACTTCCTTTTGAAACCAATATTGAAGGTCAATCATGCCAAGTGCATCAAACGTTTCATGATTTAAGGGAACTTGCTATTTAAATTAGCTAATAATCAAATTGCAATCCTTGCCATAATATAAACACAATCATGTGAACCAAAAATAAAACTGAAACAATAAGCCTTGAAAAAGAAATCTACCACAATGAAACAAAATTCACATGAACAAAAAATTGCAAAAAAGGGACAAATCAATGAATATAAAATTGAAAATTAAGAAACAATTTTTTAAAAAAAGAAGGTAAACATGTGATGGTTGTTTCCACAACACTTGCACATCTATTTTACTTTTCTCTTGATATAAATATTTTCTCCCTTGTTATTTTGTTAATATTTCAAGAATAAATATGAGTTCCATTAGAATTGAAGATCATATGTTCAAGAGAAAATTTAAGCCTTGGGATCCATTCCAAGGTGATGTTTTCATGAACACCATCCAATAATGTGCATGGCTAAATATTCATGGAAAATTTCAATCTAAAACTTTGTGGTAGGATTGAAAAATGAGAAATATAGTTGTGCTTCATAAATCTTAATCACATTAACAAAATCACAAATGAAATTATCATTGCCTTGAGAAATTTTGATCAAATTATGGACCATTTTCAAGAAAGGGAGGATATAAGCCAAGGACAACAACACATCCAAATTTGCCAAGTGCTCAAAGTTGGTTATAACTTGAGAATTGGTGTCCATGCCCTACTGTTTTTCATCAAAAGAATTTAGTATTTCCTTGTTTAGGGAAAAATCAAATTTGGGTTTTGTAGGTGGATCTAATTCATCTAAGCCCCAAACTCCACTAGCACCATCTGAAAAATTAGGGATAGAGAGTACATCGGCTAATCATGCACCCTAAATCTAAAATCTTGAGGGTGTAGATTAGGTTGTTTTGCAACCAAAAGCCTCTCCATCAAAGAAGTTGTCTAGCAAGAAAGGAGGTGTTGTAGGATTGAAATTTCCACTAAAATGTGGTGTTTTTGAAGGTCAAACTAGTCACACTATAAGCCAAATGAGTAGTGCCACAATTTCCTATTTTCCATATTGTTTGCATATTTGTTAGGATCCAAGTACAGGGAGATTTCACATTTATGTATAAACATTGTCTTGATGTGATTGTAGCAAAAATTTCCTAGGAAATAATTAAGGGGCTAAGTATTTGCACCTTTAGAATGCAACAAAAAAAACCAATGCATAATAGGCAAGTAATTTGATTTATAGTTTGAACGCACCTTTTTGGTTATGTTTTGAATGTTTGATTTTGCAAAACAATAAGTTTTTTAGGTACAAATGTTGGATGAAAATAATCTAATGTCTTAATGTGGTAGCTTTTGATGTGGATGGCAGGACTTTGTTATAAGACAATCTATGATGTTGTTAAGTCCCAAAAACACAAGGCAGAAGGTGGTAATAAGAAAAATTAATGGCCTTTGGGGGATTGATAAGTTTCATGGTAATGTTATCCCAAATTTTTGGCTGAAGGTAGATGTAGTTGTTGTTCACATAGGTGACATCCCACTTATGCACCCGCATTCAAAAGTTGATGACCATGTTTTGGTGCAAGATGTGATAGGAACTTCCACCTTATGGAATTCGAAGTATGTGAAAGCTACAAATGCATAACAATGATTTCTCTAAATATTGTAGCTTACAAAATCAAAGATTAGATTTGTGACTAGTTTAAGTAGAACTTGGAATTTCACTTTGTTAGTACCATTGAACAAAATACCTTATTTTCTTTAGTCATTACTATTGTTGACCATTTTTTTGGGTCCTTCCATTTGTTATTTACAATCACCACTTAGAACCTAATGGAAATTGTTTCATTGCAATTCCAATTCCTTCATTCTAATTAACAATGTATGACTTGTATATGACTATTTAGATGATAGTTTAAGTTATATAATAATTGGTTTGAAAACATCCAATCACTAATATATAACTATGGAAACTGCCAAAAGTCCTAAACAATGATTCAATATAATTGATAAGTGGCATTTTTAACACCACAAAACCACTACAAAATCATTTATTTAAATAACCACCTATCCATCTAACCTATATAATGACGAATGAAATTCCACCATGTGGTAAAACCCCTTCAAACCATGTGTCCAACTTATAGGCTACCATGTGCAAAAATAAAGGGGTGCCATGTGTCATAGTTATGTAATATTAAATTACTACACTATTACTACTTTACGACTAGGTTTTTTGGCATACCTTTTTTCACAATTAACATTATTACCACATGGTCTACAAAAATGACCAATTACTGATTGCCATGTGTGAACATTACAAATAAATATTGTTCATTTGTTAATCAATAAATATATGACAAAGGTAATTTATTAGTCATCTCTTAGCCAATTATCACATGACACGTAGGTTGTATTAGTACTATGTATGTCATTCTAGGTCACACATGTGTTGTTGGGTAATTGTATGTTAGTCATAACTTAGTCATTGTGGACATGACACGTGGAATATGAGTTCTTAGAAGTGACTTTCACGTTGTCTCCACCTAGGTTTCTTCTACCATGTTCGACCCACAAGAATTACCATGTCACAAGCCATGCAGCTCCTACGTGGAAAAAATGATTGTATCATTATTCATAATGACTATGATGTGGTGTGTGCCATGTCATGTCCTTTATGACTTTGTGTCCTTTTCGACTTGTCCATAATAACTTTGGGGCCTTTAGTCATAGATGTTTTATAAGATTAAAAAGTCAGTCAGTCATATATAATGACTCATACATTTCCAATTTTCTTCTAGTGTTTGCATTGTCTTAGTGTGGATGCAACGTTGAGTGGACCAAAAAGTGGTGAAAAAAAAATCCCATAAAGGTCCAAATGGGCTATAAATAACTACTGCAACTTGAACTATTATTTAATTTTCCTTGTGATAAAAATTATTTAAGTAAATGTTGAAAGTTTTCAATGAACTTGTAACACAATATTCTTAATGCAATACTATGAATACATTTGGAAAAAAATTTAAATGAATCTAATGAATATGGAATATTGAAAATAATTTTTTAAACAATGGAACAAATGTTTTTCCGTTGCTTAAAAAAAAATTTGAATATTTGAAATAATAATTTTTAAATGACATTTTTATGGGAATACTTTTAACTACATCTTTACATGGAAGCATAATGCAACGTCTTTTTGGGTCCTAAGATTTTCTTTTAAAAAATTGATTTGTAAATCATGATTTTAGGAATATTTTGCTTTAAATGATTCTAATTCTTGACGTGAATGGTTTCTTATATCAAGTTTACATCCATAAGTTCATTTAGGAAACATTTCTTTTGTGTTTTTTTTCTTTTTTTCATGCCTTGTGATGATAGGAGGTTGCAATTTTTTTTATTGATTTTAAGCTATTCTTTCCATCTTGAGAAATCCCATTTGGATATCATTATTTTGTACATGTGTATACAAATTTAGCATAAAATACATTCTTTTCAACATGATACGAAATTTGGAAAAGACTAATTTTTTTATTTAAAAAAGAAGTCCACAAGGAATAATATACAATTGACATGGTGTGATATTTTTAAAATTATTTTCATTGATATATTATTAATTACATTTGAATCCCTAACAACCATGTAGTATCGATGATTGGACCATTTTGAAATCCTTTTTTTTTGGTCAATAGTAAAGTCCTTTTAATGATCAATTTAAATGTCTATAACTTTTTTAATTTCGTATGCATCATGTAAAAAAAACTCTACATCACATACATGCTTAAGTTAACAAATTTAAATTGTGTGTTTAAATTGATAATTTCAATTTTTAGAATACATTTGCTCCATTTTAATTCCATTAATTCACATTGCAAATGTGCCACTATATCATCCATATTGGTTAAATGTAGTAGTTAGCTTGCACTAGCCCTTTAATGATCTTGCAAGAGAAAAATTTGAGTTTTTCTTTTGTCTAATATTCATCTTACAAAGAAAATTTTATGTTAAAATCCAAAATTAAAAGGGATGATTTATAGAAACTAATTTGTTTCCCTTAAACCAGCTCTAATATACCATCATTAGTGGAATTATAGTTTATTAAGAATATTAATAAATTAAAAATCTCAATATATTTCAAAATGTGCATTATATTATTGAACATTAAGATCTTGAAAATCATTATACAATTTTTAAAATTAATAATAGTAATCCTCCCATTGAAAATGAAAACTTCCTTAACCACTCAACAAACATGGTAGTGCAAATACACATTATTTTTTCAAGTTTTGACCTAAAAATAATGATTTTGACACATATAAAAAAAATTGTGAAAAAATGTTTTTCATTCACCAGATTCTGAATTTGTTTAAAAAATCACCAAATTTTTATACTAGGTTCTAACAAGTAGCCAAAATATAAAAATATTATTTAAAAATTCTACTTTCAAATGTGATCTATTGCCAAATTACACACAAAAAAAAAATTGGATGATCATCAATTTGGTTACATTACATTAAAAAAATAATAATTTAAACAACGGATTGATATGGATGGAAAATTTTATAATTGAAAATGTAAACATTTTTTTGCCCTACTTGTATAAACATTGAAACTTATAACATCAACTTTGAATATTACATTGCACAATAATGAAATATATTGGCCATTTTTTACTCAAATGATTTTGTTGTGCAAAATCATGGCTTATCATTTCCTTTCTTTTGGTAGATTTTGACAAATTACAATTTTCATAATTTTTTTTTGATACTAGGCAAAAGTATATCAACAATTATAGACTTTTTCAATTTAAGTCAATTGATTGTGTACTTAAATTGATGCATACACTTAAGGTCTCTTTCCATTAGGTTGTTGCTAGCATAGTTGCACATGAAATACTCCAATGTTAGAAAGATAATGGAAAGCAATTGAAATCTTGTTGGATGCCTTGCTACATTAACAATCACTTTTCATTGGATAGCTACAATTTTTTTGAGAATTTATAATTGATTAATGTTGAGACCATTCAGGATGACAAATAACAAGTGACAACATTGCAAGGAACATTAAGAGGAATGTATGTTCCCATGCAATGAAAGCTGACAAATGTCATCTTCCAGCGATCCCATAATTCATAGGTTGACTGAAAGTTCTCACAACTTTGCATTTGGGTTAATGCTTGAGGTGATTGTGATAACAACTAGAGGAAAAGATGTAATGGAAAGTTGTTGTTCAGGCAAAATCAATGGCTGTGAGAGCTAATGGAAAGAAACTCATTAACAAGTCCTGCCCCAATTCAACAATGTGTTGAAGGCGTGCTTGAAGCATATCAGTGTAAGACATACCACAAACCTATTCTTCTTTTTCAATTAAAAATTTTGAGATTATGTTTCACAAATAATTTTCATTAATATTCAAGATTCTGCATTGTGACAATAAAATTATTTCCAAGGCATAACAATGTTGCAAATTTTCACATTCTTTCAACTTGAAAAATATGATTTTGAAACATACAAAAGATTTGTGTGAAAAATTGGAGCTTATTCACCAGATTTTGAAAAAAGAAATTTCAGATTACCAAAATTTCACAACAGGTTCCTGCAAGTAGCCAAAATACATAAAGATTTTTTTAAAAAAAAAGTAAACTCTCATGTCTGATGTATAGCCAAATTTGGCTAAATGTTCTTGTTAATGATCACCAGTTTGGCTACATCACAGAATTGAAAAAGAAAAGAAAGACACTGAACAGTATGTGACTAGTCACTTGTTTTTTAGGTGCATTTTTTCTTTTCTTTCCTTTAAAAAAAAAAAAAATCCTTTTCCTTCTTTCTCCTAGATTTGTACCGTTGTCCAATCCCGCCTCTCCAACAGCTTCCACTCCGTTTCCATTTCACCTTCTTCCCTTAGTGGAGGAAGGGGGGAAACTCAGCAAGTTGCAACTAAAACCAGGAATTCGTTGAGTCGTAGATTTTGTACTACCAACAGCACTGGGCTTGTACTACAGCAGCGATATTAGTACAACTCTAGCGCGACTCTATGTACTACAGCCGCTGCAAGTGCAAATGGGAGGTGTTTTGGACTCTGACCTAATTTGGAGCATAATTTTACTGTTATTATTAATATGATTATCATTGTGTCGCGGTTTTGAAAGACTTTATGATCAGGGATTTTATTTTTCCAATTTTGCAATATCAAAAATTTGACGAAATTTTCAACAAAAAAAAACTGTAAATTATGATCGAATCCACGCTAAGAAGAAGAAGAAGAAGAAGAAGAAGAACGAGAGATCGCGGGTGGGAGGTTGGAGCTTGTGAGGTATTTTTTCAAGCCGTAAATTTAAGATGGACCCAAAACGAAATTAAATTATAATTGCAGCCAAAATTCTGGATTGTACTATCATGGTATGTGAGATCATTGCTATTTTGTTTTTTTTGTTGGAATTTGTGTGTGTGTATTAGTTTTCATGTGTACTATCACACAATGTACTCCTGGAGTGCTAGTACTCTCATTTCATTTCTCGTGAGCTCAGATCATAAGTGAAGCAAGCACATTGCTGGGCTATTTGAAGGAAGTTGGAAGCGGAAGGAAATAAGTTGCGGCCGGGAATGGAGTGGACTTGGAAATTTGTCCGTCGCGAGGTTTTCTCTTTTTTCTGCAGAGGAGAGTTGTAGCAGGGTTGGACTTGGTGTTGCAAGCTGGCTACTCAAGGGGTTTTTCTCTCTGTTTTGTTTTTTTTTTTCCCTGGGATGGCATTTTCTTACAAGCGGTGTGTACTTCACGAGGTGCTCATTGGCCAGGCATCGCTGCTGGTCTCTTTTGCACTACTGGTTTTCTTTAGAGCTTCGTCCTAGTAATATTCTATGGCAACTAGGAATATGCAGCATAGGAATCATGCATAAGCAACTGATCACCAAGTCTAGTAAATTGAGAACTTGTAACAAGAGTCAAGATCATGCCAAATGTTTACCAAATTATATATGTATATATACAATTGTTTAGTTGCTGGAGATTTGGATTTGTGGACCAGCTGTCGTGCACGGGAAGTTAATTTTGTTTGTAGAAGCTTCAGATCATAAAGATCCTGAGCATTTGAAGTTGTGTAGAAATGCGAGCGTTCCATATTAATAGGAGATCAAAAAGTGTTTAGGAGCCCTGCTGCGATGCCTGACCTCTGGACTCTGCGTGCCTGTCCGTCGTCGTCACTGGAAACCGAATGGAATGTCATATACCGCATGAGCTTTTACTCAGCATCGATTGCTTCTCAAACTGATGATATCAAATCTCCACGAATCTGTCTCATGCACATCGCCGTTGCAGGGTGAGTGAAATCAGCATCCGCTAGTGATCTCGATGGATAGATTAGGGAATACTTTCTTTTGACATTTAAGCCGCTTCTGGATCCTGATGAAATTTGCCACCGAGTCCTCGTTTGCAAGATCTCTCTCTGCGCGGAAGTCAGGCTGGATGCAAAATCTATTCTACAGCTCGAGAGGCTGTAGCCGCGGGTTCTCACAGAGAAACAACGAAGACAATCATGAGAGGGCCGGCCCCGGGGACGCCTAATTGTTTGGGGTAGAGCTTTAAAATTGAGGGGAAAATTGGGAGGAAGAAGCAGGAAGCCAGTGTGGGGCAATGCATGATAAGGACAGGTGTAGGAAGTGTCTATGTCTGTCGTCCTCATGCACTGCCTCTTCCCTGGCTTTCCCTTTGTTTTTTCCTCCCTTCTCTCTTCTTCACTCCCGATTCATCAATCTCTTCGTCGATGGGCTCTCAGAGAAAGTTATAGGTATGTATCTCATGCTCATATGTAACAAGGGAATGTCATTATATACTGTCTCTCTTTTCGAGTCCTGAAGCCTGGCATGTTTGCATAATAAATTATAGCAAGGAACATGCAAAAGTCATGGGTTCTAGCATATTACTCGTCAAGCAGATTCCAAGAAAACAAAAGTTAATTTCAATCCTGAAAATCCTGTCTATTTAACTGCATTGTTGTTATCACAAATTAATTTCAGGATTCCTGATAGATGAAGAACCAACATTAATAATCATGAGCAGAGATCAGCATGATAAACTTTAGCTAAGACTAGGGATGTGCCAAGGGACTGTATGTACGGTGGTTCTTTGATGCAGTTGTCTCTATGTTGTCTCTTTTACAGTATGATATCAGGATGAAGTAGTCAATCTATGAAGTATTCACCTCTCTGTACATCAATCAGGCTTGCTTAGGATAGTACCATTTCCATCCCCAAGTCTTCCTTTGTTGCAGTAGTAGTCTAGTACACATAGTGTTTAAAACTGTACAAAATAAGAAAATTTCTCCTTGGATTTCTTGAAGGATCTAGAAGTGGATACCTAGTCTGGGGATTGAAGTCTGAGAAGTTGAACTTCACTGGGCACACAAAAGATAATGGCAGCTGTAAAGCGCACATGTTGTCTGTGAGGAAAGAATCAAGGGGCACACATCTTGGTGTCATGTCGCAATGTGTTCTCTTCAAAGGGGATGACTGCACTTGTTGTCATACTATCTTAACAACCTTGTTCAAGAGATTCCGCAATCTCAGACATTATCTCATCCTTCAAGCTAGTATCATTTGTACATTCCTTCAAGGACAGTGAGGTTGGGAAATTTTCTAAAGAAAGGTCAGCTGGGTGGAATTTGGAAGTAAATGTCTCACATAATTGCATTGGTCATCCCCTCAAATTTGGAAGCATTCTGCAACAGTATACTGGATCAAAAGGCACATAGAGCACCCTGTATCTGGGATTTGTTGTACTTGGACACAACTTTATGTACTGTTTTTAAGCACCAGGTATAGTAGCAATACATCCAGTGTGGCAGCAGAATTCATGAGGACTACAACCCCATCAACGACCAAACACTCAGCATACCATCTTCTACTCTACTTCAGAAAGAGGGGAATCTAGGCAATTTCAAATGACCAAAGTTAAATTACTTAGAGAATCACAGAAGACCAGATATCTTCGAGCAACCAAACACCCAACGTTAAGTACAACTGTTTTGTCTGAGGTGACTGACATTCACGAAACCGGCCTCATATCCTGGTTTGAATTTTTTTAAACCATGGGAAAAAATCTTGTTGCTGAGTGTTCTGCATTACTCATCATTAGAGGCTATTAGTGTTGTCTCTCTGAATAATCCTGGAGGTGCGCTCCATATGATAGTTGCAAATGGAAAGATAGAAGAACATGTCGTATGGAGTTCAAATGCAGCATCCATAGTGATGTGCAAATGTGCAGATGTGATGTTGGGTGGGGAAGGGGGGCAGGAAACCGACACATGCTAACAGAGTCCTTTGGCCAAAAAACTAATTTCATTTTCTAGACATAGGGAAACGAACCTTCCGAAAATCAGAGCTCCAAATTACTTGCAAGAGGTGACAACCAGTGTTGGGCAGTTTTAGACTTTTATGAAGAAGCTCCAGTTCTCGTTCAAAAACAAATTATCGCCATATCACACTCCTGGCAACAGTACTGAGACTGAGTAACATGGAGGGCTTTGCATGTGAAATCACAAACCTTTATTGGTCCCACTGGTATTTACACTATTCTTAGTGACCCTCACAACCGGCAGTCACTTGAAAAAAGAAAACTGATAAATTGGTGGAGTCGCATAAGAAAAGTATTACCAACATCCAATAAGAGATTTTTTTTAGAATACCTCATCTCAAAAATCTATGAAACTTCAAAAAAAATAATCAAACATAAATTTGCTCCAAACTTGAAAGTGAGGACAATTTTTGGCTTCACCTATCCTGGCAATGATAATGTGTTTAGATTCATTATAGAGTATAGTAGCTTAAGGGATTTTGGCCCTTAGATAATAGGTGTATTTTTATAGGACTTTTGAAAGATGATATTTTGGCTTGTGATGAAACTTGAGATTAGTTATAGAGTTATAATATCTTTAAGGATACTGGTTTCTTTTGGAGGATTTTTTGAAGATTATAGTTTTGCATGGTGAAATATTTGAGTTTTCATAATTCTTCTTTTGCCTTAAGATACCTTTAGGGTAGATAGGCTGGTAACCGAACATATAAGGACTAAATTAAATGTGATGCACTGGTCAGCAGTTTTTTGATCATGAGGTCTGAAGATAAAATGTGCCCCATCTTTGGGCGCACCTATAGCAACTTAGATCACCAAATTTGGTGTAGATATGACGAAAATATGCCTCCCTAAAGGCATGCGGGGTACATTTGCTGAGAACAGACATAACAAACACTTGTCAATCCCATTCGCAAACACTTTGCACCTTGTAATTGCATGTTCAATATTTGGAAAATGAATGAACTTCACTTGTACACAAACTAGATGAAACTGAAAACCAATTTATTTTCTTTGTAAAAATGGTTCCAATAATCTATTGGCTTGGATCTCCCAAAAAAATGGTTATGAAAATCTACAATGATGGGTAAGGCCATGTTTGAGTAATTTAAAATACTCAAGTGATGCCACACGTTAGGGTTTTGGGTTCAAGCTAAGATCCTCTTTAGAGTCTGTCCAACTGAATTTGTGCTCCTTCTTTGCTTCCTAGCATGGCTATTTGATGTTTGCAACAATTTTCATCCCCTTCCAAAACTACTATTTGTTTTGGTTTATTGCATTGGACGAAAGTTCTCACTCCTCTTCTCGTTTGTTTGTAAGTATGGTTGCATAAGAGAATTATGTGTCGGTGACCTCTTGCTCCTCTTCCATTCATCTTCTTCCAACAACATTATGTGGCAACTTTTTTGCGAGGACTTCTGTTGGTGATCATCCTTGAGCTTTTAGCTCCCTCTTGTTTTTGTTTGTCCTCTTCATGGTTGTGATTGTCTCCTTGACCTTTAGCACTATTCTTGGTCCAATTCATCCACCTTCTTTAGTCCATCTTCTTTGTTAAGCTTTGGTGCTTTTCTTAGAATAGTATGACCCCCCCTAGTTGTGTTCATTTTCTTTGTTGAACTTTGGTTCCCTTCTTGATCTTGTACCCCCTTTGTTGTGATCAACTTCTTCATTGAGCTCCACCTCCCTCCTAGTCTTGCCCTTCCCTAGTCATGTTCATTTTCTTTGTTGAACTATGGCACCATTCCTACTCTTGTCCCCCTGCCCCCCTATCGTGATTATTTTTTTTGTTTTTTTTTAGTTCTTTTGTCCCGTTTTTTGCCCTCCCCCTCCCCCCCCCTGGCCCCCCCTCCCTTTTTCGCC
>Ga0116229_10000078_pt1 | contig 87412 bp, 69 predicted proteins | sample S1TSphgellanicum_3_FD_87313 | JGI IMG/M metagenome (GOLD analysis project Ga0116229, IMG submission 87313) | Host-associated microbial communities from peat moss isolated from Minnesota, USA - S1T2_Fc - Sphagnum magellanicum MG | ecosystem: Host-associated > Plants > Peat moss > Unclassified...
ATAATTATTATTATAACATACATTTGTATATTATATAATTTGTATTCTTATATTATATGAAACTAATTAATTAAATTAATGTGACATTATTTTAAAATCATTGTAATCAGATAAGAATTAATTAATACGTGTAGAATTATTTTCTAATTGAACATAATTATTCACTCTTTAATTTACAACTTCAAACCTGAATTAAAAATTTGGAAAAATTATAGTGTAGTGAAATAAATATTTTACTGATTTTAATTTCACAATTTATTATATAATAATATTATCTTGGAAAATTTTGTGATTAATCATTTATAATAAATATTTATAGTAATTTTACAGTAATTATGAAAATTAATTTTATGTGTAACAAATTATTTTATTTATAGTTAATAATTACTAAGAGAAAAAAATTACTTGACCTATAATAATTTTTACAACAATAAATGTAATTATATAGTAAATAATGTAATTAGTTGAATGATATTTTTTTAAAAATTCGTGTAAGAATCTACTTTGTAATAATAATTGTTAATTCATTATTTATAGTTTTAAAATACATATTTAAAAAAATTAATTTTAATATTATAGTCATTAAATTAATTTTACATAATTATATTAATATAATTTGATCAGGTTCCAAAAAAGTAATAGAATATTTGTAAATATTTTATTTATTTATTTATGAGTTATGCATTATAACTTGTGAGTAACTAGATATCTAGTTTGTTAAATATTAAGAAGTTATTGCTTATTTAAATAATTGATAAGGAATACTAAATATTTGTAGTGTATAATTTATAATTTAAATATATGATCATTTAATAATTATTAATTAAATGATTATCTAATTATCTAGTACTTGAATTGTTTTAAAATAAAAAAACTAAGAAAGTAAGGCATGAAAAAAGTTTTTGAATTAAAACTTAGTTTGTAAGGAAGTTGGAAGTTCAAAACTTATCCCATATTGTTTGTTTTTCATTCCTATTTTGAACACTATATAAACAAGGGGGGTGTGGCCATCCAATTTCACATTAAGAAATTTGTGCACATGGAATGAGTTAATCAAAAGGTTCAACTCAAAACAAAAAAACAAATAATGCACAATTTTAAAGTATTTACCTCCCTAACCTACTTATTTATCTAGTTAGGTAGGTACCTAGTTTGACTTACCCATTTCGGTCGGCCTATGTACCTACCTACCTAAGTACCTACCTATATGAGTAAACATTTAGTCTAGGAAGTTAAAACCTACCTATTTGTTTTTTTACTTAAGTAGGTAGGTAGGTAGGTAGGTAAGGATTATAGACACATATTTATGTGTTTACCTAAGTACCTACCAACCTAATGTTAATAATTTTTAATGCCACATGGCATATTTACTTTGGGCTACGTGTCATAATATAAGATCATCCAAGTATTTGAATTGAACATCCTAGATTATTTCAAAATAATAATAATAATAATAATTTTTAAAAAATCAAATATTAAAACACGTGGTAACACATGATTTGCCTTCAATTGTGACCAAAATAGTTGCATCTTAGTCGCATGTGGCAATACGTATATAATGGAATCAAAGTATGAAATGTATTTGTTGATTTTTTTTCTTCATATAATACCCTTTGCCATTTGTGATTAATTTATCACATGCGACTTGTCTTAGGCAACTAAAAGGATTTTAGTTGCAAAATGTTTCTTGTGACTAAAATTTAGTCACAAAGAGTAGTCAAAAATACATGTTTTTCTTCTAGTGAAGATTCATTCATCAAAACTGTTGCACAACTATAACATAATGGGGCTGAAAAACAACCTGCTACTATCATTGAGGGTTCATTGTAAAGTAATTGGGTTAGATTGCTTGATAATCCAACCACGATTTAATTTGTTTTACTAGAATCGACAATTACATCAATTACCATTGATCGTCAAATGGCAATAATAAATGTTCAAATAGGGAAAAAAATTATTGAAGATGTTTTCCTAGACGGTGGTTCTAGAATTAATATTATTACGGAGAAGTTAAAGGTATAGTTAGGTCTGTCAAGACCAAAACCTACACCTTATAATCTACATATGCTAATCAAACCATTGCCAAACCTTTAGATTTGATTAAGGATCTTAAAATTCTTGGTCACGAAATTCCCTATGTAGTGACTTTTACTGTAATTCAAATTAGTGTGTTAGAATCTAGCTATTTTATATTGTTAGGTCATCCTTGGTTAAGGGATGTTAAAGTGTCTCATGAGTAGGGCAACAATATTATCACTATATAAGGAATTGGTACAATTAAAACCATACCTATTATTAAAAAACATATAGCACCAACCAAACATCTAAAAGTGTTAATTTGTTATGATTTCAATTTTGGAATGTTTGATGAACGGGAAGATTTGATGTTTGCCATAAAACCATGACTGTTTTCAATATGAACCATAGTTGTCCCTACATCATGTGGTTAGATCAACCAGTTAAGTTGATTACATAAGTATTTGAATATAGTTGAACATGTTATTGAACTTATTAAACATGTGTCTAAATCGCATGTTTCATCCAATATACCTATAAATTGTACTTGTATGACTTGTTAAAATAACTATACCCCTTGATATTTTCCTACACATTTACCAAAGACATTTTTCCAATTTAAAGTAGGAGAAATGGAGATCGACAAAATGCCTACTCGAATCAAAGTTCAAAACCTTAGCATTGTGGGATGGATTTAAAAAGAACAATTGACTAAAATCAATTTGGGTTTTGAAGAAAACTTGCAACAAGTTAAAATCAATGTAAATTTAGAACCTATTGTGAGTTATCAACTAATTGAATTGCTAAGGAGTTCAAGGACATATTTGCCTAGACTTACAAAGATTTGAAGGGGATACCACTTGACGAACTTAACATCGGATTGAGTTGGACACATCCATACCACTTGTTCATCAAGGAAGGTACTAGTTAAATCCTAATTTTGTAACCATTATCAAATAGGATATTGACAAATTGCTTGTTGCAGGTTTTATTAAACTTATTAAAGAGGTTACTTAGCTATCACCTATAGTTGTAATGCTTAAGAAAAATGGGAAATCCATAATTTGTGTGGATTTTAAAAAGCTTAATGCAGTTACAAAAAAAGACCCATACTCATTACCTTTTATTGATGAAGTTATTAACATTGTAGCTGGACATGAAGTTTATACATTTTTAGATGGTTTTTCTAGATACCATTAGATTTCCATAGCATTGAAAGACCAATACAAAACTACCTTTATTAATGATTAGGGGGCTTTTGTATGGGTTGTAATGCCTTTTGATGTAAAAAATGGACCATCTACTTATCAAAGGGTAATCATTAAAGCTTTTTATGAATACATTGATGTGTCATGAAGATCTTTCTAGATGATTTAACTATTTTTAATGACATGTCCACTCATTTGAAAAAATTCAGAAAATGTTTTTTAAAATGCAAAGAGTATGGCATTAATTTGAATTCAGAAAAATGTGCATTTATGGTATTCTCTAGAACTACTTCAAGATTCATAGTCTCCAAAGAAAGCAAGACACTTAATCCTAAGAAGATAAAAATTTTAGTCAAAATGTCAATGCCCAAAACACCTCAAGAGATTCAAGTTTTCAATGGAATGACCCAATGTTATAGATGCTTCATAAAAGCCTCTGTTATGGCACTAATCACCAAGTTACTCAGAAAAGCTGAAATGTTTGAATGGATCGTTAAATGTCAAACCACTTGGGAAGATATCAAGAACCGGTACATTCAAGTTACTATACTTATCATTCCTACCTAGAAATTAGAATTTCATGTTCATATTAATGTGTCTCAACTAGTAGTAGAGGCAAAAGTGGCCCAAAACCCAAGAGATAAAATGGATCATCATGTTATGTACTCATCAATATTGTTTAATTTTGATGAAAGACATTATACTACTATAGAAAGAAAGTTTTTAGCTATGGTTTATGCTTGTTATGGCATTACTTGTTAGGCAACATGTTTACATTTTTTATGGATTACATGGCTTTAGTATATTTAGTTAACAAGCCACAGGTTTCTGGTAGGTTAGCTATATTGCTCTTATTATTTATGGAATATGACTTCAAAATTGTTTACAAACTTGGTAGATCCCATCTAATGGTAGATGCATTGAGTAGATTACACAATCACATTGAACTTGTAGGAGTACCTCATCAAACCTATGATGCTCACTTGTTTACCTTACAACTTGAGTGGTTACAAAATGTGTATGAATATTTATTAGAAAGAATGATGCCACAACATCCCAAAGATAATATTTAACCCAAAAAGTTAAACCATTTGTGCTTCAAGAACGAGTATTGTACATATTTGGATAAGATAACAAGTTTTGTTGAGTACTGCAACTAAAATAGGTACTTATAGTTTTGCAAAAATTACATGGAGGAGTTACAAGAAGGCTTTTCTCTTCAAATATGATTGTGCAAAAGATCTTGGATGTTGGTGGCTGATGATGAATCAAGATATTTATGAATATTTTCGAACATGTGACCAATGTCAAAGAACAAGTAACCTATTGACCCATAATTTGGGTTATCACATTACCTAAAGAACCATTGTAAAAATGGGGATTGGATTTTATTGGACTTGTTAAACTTGCAAGTAGATTATCAGGTAAGCAATACATTTTGGTAGCCACTAAATATGCAACAAAGTGAGTGGAAGCCCGAACATTCCGTACCAACATTGCTACAGTAATCACCAAGTTTCTATATGAACACATTTTTACGAGATTTGGATGTCCATTAACCATTATGACTGATCAAGGTACCCATTTCATCAATGATGCGATTAGATACCTAATATAACCATTTCATCCTTAGACATACTAATTATATTGTTTATTATTCCCAAGGAAATGGAGAAGTTGGTCTCAAATGAAGAATAAAGGTTCTACATTAAAACTTTGTGTGGACAAACACATCTAAAAGTTTCCATGTTCACATTTGAGCAACAACTCAAATTTTGGAAAATGGAATGTGATTTTCATGGGTATAGGGTCCAGCTCCCAAGGGTTAAATATCAATGTATAACACAAGTGGCCCACCCTTCTTCATAGAAAACTAAATTGCTTTGATCTAGTATGTTTTATTCACACCTGAATGTGGTCCAACATGGATTGACCAAGAGCTTGCAAGGTGTCCTTGTGCATCTTTGTACTCTTCCAAAGACTGCTCACCATTTGCTTAGCTGCCAAATCCTCTTCAAGGTCATTGCTTTCAAAGCTTTTGTTGTTTCCAGACTCTGGCACATCTCTTGCAACATTCTCACCGACCAATTATATGCTTTCAGGAATGGGTACTTTGGTAGCCTTCTTTTTCAAGATTTCTTTGGTATCTTCTGATTCTTTGACTGTTACTGGATTGCTGGGAACATTTGTGGTCAATTGCCACCACTGCATTGGTGTCTGAAATAAGGTGCTAAGTTCAGTGCTACTTGAGGAAATATCACTATCACTCGCATTTTGACTGCTTCCTACCATCTTCATTCCCTGGAATCAAAGAATAGACTGCACATAAGGCTCTCCTTTCATTTTGTAATCTTCATTATAGGGCAAGAAACTGACCAAAAGCAAAAGACAAATAAAGGCAAGGATGCAAGCAATAACAACACTTGTTTAATCCCAACAGAGATAACCTAATAGTGTCAGACGAACTCAAGTCATTGATTATCTGTGAGATTGCTTCCACCCCCTCAACACTAGCAATTGAAGGAGACCTTGGGATAGGATGTTGTGTTAAGTTGTAGTCCCTAAGTGGTCTCCTCTCAGCTTGCATAATTGTTTGTTCCATGTTAGAGTCGTGGACATGTACACTCCTAACGACTTCCAATTCTGCTGCAATTTTAGTAAACTCCGTTGAAGACTGAGGATGTGAGTATTCTGGTTGCAGGTCACTGTCCTGCATTTCAAAACTGAAGTTTTGTTTAGACACAATACGTTCTTGTAACAACAGTTTATTCTCATCATTGCCATGAGGTTCCATCCAATTGCATACTTCAGAGCCTTTCATTACCAGGTTTGCCACATTAACATGTTGATCAAAGATCTGTAAGGTACTCTCAATAGCATTTCTAGCTTCTTCATTCCTTATAAGATACTTTACCGTTGTTGGACTTGGACATATGGCTTGTGTTGTACTGAGCAAGTGCACTCCCTCAATGTTCAGAGGTAAAAGCACTCCAGCTTTGGGTCCATCTACAGGTTGGATCTGCAGACAAGGTATATTATGCATCATTTTATGAGTTCTGATGCTATGGCTGCCTGAAATAAGAAACAACATAACATGTGAGCTTTACTTCAGATGGCAACAGCTTTGAGTTATAAGTTGTTATCACAGGAGATGTTTGGTGATGGATGAGCTTCTCCATCTGATCACTTCTTGAAGCATTGGTTAAAGCCCCAACTCCCACTTCTATCCCATTTCCAATTTGAATTTTTTGATTTGATGATTCACCTGTTTCACTAGCATCGTCCTTTGAAAAATCATTCTCAAAAGCAAAACCTCTTTCTTGTTTCTTTTTAGCCCCATCACATTTGTTACGGGCAGCCTCTGATGGTAGACCTATTGCACAAATTGCTGATATTAGCTCATATTAGTTGCAGCAATCATGCCAAACAATGACTGGAACAAACCATCCACTTGACCTTGGAAAAAGCATGGAGTTCTATGTTGTAATGATGGGTGATAACACCACCTTAAAATCCATCTATCCATCATCCTATCTTGGAATTCCATTTGTAGGAAGGTGATGACAACATCCAAAGCCCAAATGTGACCAGGGAATCATGCAGAAATGTGGAATCCTGAATACCACACATGACCTACTATGAATATCCATTTGCAAGAAAACCTGACCACACTTCGTGTGCAGAATCAATCCCTTAAGCATCCATCACTTCACCAGATATACACTTTTGTAAGATGGAGTGTGTCCATTTTTCCTCCTCTTATCCTTGAGCTGTAGATCTTTCAAAACAACATCCCCTGTTCATGCCCAGTCAATTGCAACAGAGCAACTAACTACATTAATAGGTCATTGTTTAAACTCTTCATTGCCATGCACTTTGGAATGGTGAACCATTCATTTTATGAACTCTCTTCCATGGGCAATTAGGTAATGCCTACACAAAGACTAATCAACAAATAATTTTCCTTGTCAAAGATAGTTATTCAATCCCTGCTATTGTGACCAACAGACCATCTGAACTACTTAAATGCAATAGGTGTATTCAACATTCATTGAGCACCTTTCCAGACACTGATCTTCAACACTTCCACTTACAGTCCCCACACATATTTGCCCAAGTACAAGTAGAGAAGATGGAACACCTGTCACCAAACACAATTGCATCATCTTTAGCTACTTGCTCAATATCCATCTGATTCAATCAACAATTTTGATAGAATTGTCAAGACTTGCTGGCTTCCAAAACCTACAATTCGTGTGGCTAACTCCAATTTCACACTTTTGGCTTGCTCCCAAATTTTGAAACCTAAAATCTTTTTTCCTAGAGTGATATACCAAACTATTACATCCCTTCCTCTGTCCCCCTCAAGTATTAGAATCAAACATGGATCCCACTCTTCCCAACCAACTCTGCCACAATCTCTATCTACCCTGGCGAATCTGAGGAGTGTTGAAATGTTGAAATGGTGGCTGTTGGTTCCTTCACGCCATCAACAGTTCTTGAAACCTAGAAACAATTAAGTTTAAGAATGTGATTTACCAAGAAGATCTCAAGAGCAATTTCCAGATCCAATTACCTACCAATTATCTATTCAAGGGAGAGACTGATGAAACAATATTACCCACGAGTGTTTCCTTTTAAAGATGTTTCAGTGTTTTTTTTCTGACGTCTGAAAAGTCACCTCTCCTGCCAAACACTTAGCATTGTGGTTGACAACAGAGCTCCAGCCCAATGATTTGCAACCTCCTTGACAATCAGACATCATAAACAACTCCTCAAGGGCAGGGGTTGTCAAGTGAAGATCACTCCTCCACCTTAGGGCTGATTGTTCCTATGCCTGAACTCAAACATGCACTAAGAATGATTCATTTGTTCAAATTTCGTGTGAACAACACTTCTACATTCTAATTGTGCACATGTGGCTACTTGTAAGCATAAGAAGATAGACTCTGAGATTCAATTTTTCCAGGTACAAGCTAATAATGTAGGGTTTTTTTTGTTTTATTTTTTCTTCCCTGCAGCAAGAACATTCAATGAGGTACTAGATGTAAATGGAGGAGTTGATACTAGCTAGATGAAAACTATATTCTCCACTATGCACTTGCAGAGAATAGCTGATTTGGTATCGCATTGGTTGCCCCAGTGCTTCTGCAGAAGCTTCTTGGTGTTTGTCTCTTTCAAATCCATCTCAAAGGCACACAATATTTCATCTCTGATCACCAGATATTTTGGATAGATGGAGCTAGTTGCTTGAAATCCAAGGATTAGACGTCGAGCGATAATTTTCATCTTGTGCTATTTGAACCATGTGAGATATGGTAAGAAAAATCATCAACATTAGATGGCAACATAAAAAGGATATGAATGCATGAAGAACAATTTGGAAAGAGGTCCATTGATTGTACCTTGATGTAGTTCCGATCAACAAAATTTGGAAGTTTCTTTGTAAATTCCATGGCCAGGCAAACACTCTCTGCTAAATCTGTGATTTGCCTTCTTTGTTCATTATTGGCATTTTGGAAATTGCATCAGCTCTTGCGCATTCAAATTGACTTGATCTGCATTAGATTTGAGTGGATTGCTTTCCACAAAAACCATTACAGAGTCAAATTGATTGCATGAACATAATAACACTGCAACATAACAATCATATTTGTTAGGTTATGATAGGCTACCTTACAATCAGGAGATCCATCTTGTATGTAGTGGTCTGTTGGTTTATTTTGTAGGGTCATGATAGTTAAACTTAAGAGTATTGGTTTGCCTTACAATGCAAAGACTTAGGCCCATTTTAGACAAGGGTCCAAGGTCCAATTTCCTAGGAACCACTTTGGACTGATTTGAAGCAAATTGAATCCTTGAATTGGACTGTACCTTGGTCCCTAGCCTGATTCTTGGTTCTCCAAATTAGGAGCTCTCCTTTTAGCATTGTTTTCTGGTCCGAACCAATTGATTTTCCCTCCAAAAAAGGTGCCATGTAGGTTTAGCCTCAACTTGCCACTTTTTTGTCTTGGACCCTCATCTAAAGGTTTTGGGACCAATTTAAAGCTTTTGACCAATAAGATTGCTTGAATTCATTGGTCCCTGGACCTTGAACCCTTGTCTAAAGTCGCCCTTAGAAACATTTTAATGATAATAAAGGATTATTACAGTCTCTCTGTTTTTGTTCTTTGTCTATCCTTTTAAGCTTTCATGGTATTGGAACAGCTTCATCATGAATACATCCTTCCTTGAAGGAAGAATGTCCAGGATGGAACAATATTAAATTCATTCATAAAGTCTTGATGATTTGACATAGATTTAAACACTTGGGTCAACGCTCAAGTATTACGAATCTTAAGTTGACAATTTAATTGAAAATGTCAACAACAAACACAAGCAATTTGAAAACTAAAGCTTATTCAATTGAAAGGCTAGGGGTACTAATTACTTGATGTGGAGTACCAGAATGGAAACGTTCTTCTGTAGGAGTGATAATTTCAACATTATAGAAAGAACTGGTCCTAATCTTGGAACAGGACACCAAACTGCTCTCAAAGTGTGGACTTTGAGAGATGATACAACATTGTGGGGATGTTCAAGTACAAATGCCAGATTCATGTGCTTGAGGTTTACGATCCTATTTGTCACAAAAATTAATCTATCCTCGTTTGCAATCTCAACAAATGTTTGGCTTTTAGTTGTTTCATTGTTTTTTAAATTTGAACTCCTTTTGGACTACATCATAAACTTATTAAACTTCATAGGAATGTATAAATTTTGTAAGAAATTCGATTTTTATAAGTTCATATAAAAATCACACAAATTCTATGCTATGATTAATATGAACAATATTTTAATGTAGTAATCAATATTATATCACAAAATTACAATATCACAAAATTTTAATAAAATCTATGTGAAAATTGTAAAACAATATGTTCATGTATCATTCATAAGTTTCAAAATATAAAAAAGACACAAAAAATTTTAGATATATTATTTTGTACAAATAATTTGTCTTTTCTATTTGTGATGTGAAATACATATGATTTACATTTTAATTAAACTTATACAATTATCATGATGCAATTTTTATGTATTAAACATGAATATTCACATATATCATTCAAAAACAATGTTTCATTTGTTTGAATATTCAAAATATAAAATATGTACAAATATTATACATATTAACTAGAACACAAAATTTGTGCAATTTTCGTATGAACCTATGAAAATCAGATTTTGCAAAAATTTGTACCAACTTATGAAGCTTAATAAGTTTTTGATGTCAATGGAGGAAAAAACAAAAAAATCATCAAACATGTTTACAATCCATAGAATATATAAAAAAGATTAGGGATTCCAAAAACAAATTTGAATTAACCTTGATGGTTGTGGAAATTATTTTTTGTTTGTTGATCAATTTGCAAACTTTACATAAATATTTGTAGTTTTCTTGCTTGGGCTTTGAGATGCTACCCACTACCAATGATGATCAACTTCTTATGTTTTCATATTGTTTTCAATAGTTAATTATTATTTATGTCAAATGTCAAATTTAATTTGAATTAATATAAAATATTATGGACCTGAAAAGGCACATGTTAATATGTTTTTGATGACCATGGAACATGGTTTCTATTTATTAATATTGTGATATAAAATATTTTGGCGATTTTTCCAAAAAATAGCAAAATTAGTTTGAATTGACACTAGAAAAAAACAAATTTACCAAAATGTTCACAAATTTTTGGACCAAAAAATGTCAAAAAAAGAGAAAAAACTCATTAGTTGGGTCTGGATTAATTATCTATTTATTTCACGATTCTCATATGTAAGCCAATATTATTATTATTTGTTTTCTTATTTATGAAATTAATAGATGAGGATAATTTTGTAGATGCTCAGGGCAAATTCAATAGTAGATACATCAAATGAGTGAAAATAAATTGTAAACAAAAATCAAGCCAAAAAAAAAACTGAGATGGTTTCGTCTATTTAAATGTTTTTAAATCCAAAAAGGGATTAAATGGGAATTAGGAAGTAGGACCAAAATTTGGACGGTATAGATCTGATCCGTTGTCGCAGATCCATTTCCCGCCAAATCCAACTACAGCAGAAAGTTAAAACCCTAAACGACCGACACACCCACCGCGCGGTTAATAAGGTCATGTCCATTACTAACTTAGTGACTACGTCTTCTTTGTCATCTCCAAACCGCGCGGTTTGGTCCGCGGTCGTGCGTCTCCTTCCATTCTCATGCCCTGAAGAGCTTTTCACGTGAGATTTGGTGCCATCGATCCCGTTCGCTGCCTCATTTCTTCGCTACTTTCTACGTGAGCTCTCTGTCTCTCACGGTGTGGAGGTAAGCCACGGTTTCTATTTTCGATTCTCTTTCTTTTTAGCCATTTTTTGTTTCGTTTACTTTTCTCTGCAGGAAGTGGTGTTCCAGGGAGTAATCAGCGCTTGCGGTCCCATTTGTCGTCCTCTTCTCCATCTTTTCGGGCCTTGATATCCTTGGATTTTCCTTCTAGGATAATAGCCAATTTGAATGTTCCGTGTGCATGTTTTTGTTTATCTCTGTTGTCTCATTTCTTTCACGCGTGTTGGCTTGTGTTTAGCGCCTACTTTCCTCACTCGCTTTCGGGAGGACGAGACGCCATGGTTTTCTCGCCCAGATACTTTTCCGTTTCTTGAGAACATGCGATTTCGGGGATCGCTTCTCTGTGTACTTCTCGTGTATTGAGAGAAGCAATGGCGGATCGCACGCGTTCCTTACCGATGGATTCGGGTCTGCAAGGGCGAAGTTCGAAAAGGGCGAGGACTAGCGCCAGCAGGTGCAATTCGCACCATCCCTCTCCTACTTCAGCTTGTTCCGTTTTCTCTTCTCTAGTGCACAACACAAAGTTGCATTAGGTCATAGCTCGAAGAATTTGCAACGAGCCAGAAGGATCTATTTGATAGAAGAGATGATGTCCACCCAGCTTAGAGCATTGGTTTTTTAGTCGAGCTTCATGTAGTCGAGGCGTTAACAGAAGTTTGGGCACAATCCTTGATGCTATCATCAATATGTGGGATTCTCCATAGTGAATTTCATCAGTCTGTCCATACCACATTGTATTTGCTATGCTAGTCTTACTGTAAGGAATTGAGAGACACCTCTGGCAAAATCTGGGCTGTCACTTTCTATTTGCAGCGACTAGCAACTATACATTCCTCCAGCATTGCTGTGGAAAACCCTAGATGAGACCTTGGCATGAAAGATCACATAAGTAGTTGTTGCCTCTCAGATTTAGCATACATTTCTTTTTTCCTCAAAGAAGCACTGGCTTGTGCTGAGCTCCATATTGAAATGGAATGATTGTGTGCATGACACAGGTCTGGAGATAATTTTGTTCCAGGAAACATTGTAGAGATTGAAGTTCACAACTTCATGACCTATACTCATCTGAAATCAAAGCCAGGGCCTCGCCTCAACCTTGTCATAGGACCTAATGGCACAGGCAAAAGCTCTCTTGTTTGTGCCATTTGCATTGGACTTGCTGGAGAACCAGCAGTAATCATCTCCACTCTCTCTCTCTCTCTCTGTCTGTGTCACTTCATGTTTTCTGATTCAGTGATGATTCTCTTCTGACTTGCTCCAGAAACTTCTAGGGCTGTGACAATGTGTGGTTTCCTAAAAATAGTTGTCCATCTACAAATCTCCTGAACTTCATAAGATAGTTTGAGGGGCCATCTCTACACATCTTTGCACCTGAATTCTGCACTACTATTTCCTGCTGTATTGGCTGGACTCAGATATGGACTTAGGGTGAATGCCTGTCTTAACTACAAATTGATGTAGAGAAAGAGTAGCCCAATTTTCCATGTGAGTTTGTGGCCAGAAGAGGGGTGTTGTCCAGATATAGGTGAGATGCTGGGGATTACTTCCATATGTAGGAGAGCCCCCTTGCAAGCTTCAAGAAGTCCACCCTAACTGTGATCATGCTGAGTGCAAGTTTTATTGCCTGTTGTCATCGCAAGCACAGCCTTCATTCACTTGATAGGTTGCATATCTGACGATGTTGATAGTAGCAGAATGAAAGCTTAAGATTTATGTGCCTCAGGTGTCTTCTTACATGCATACAGCTTCTTGGAAGGGCATCTAGCATTGGTGATTATGTGAAACGAGGAGAGGAGTCAGGATGGGTCAAAGTATCTTTGTGTGGTCATTCTCCTGGACAGACCATCAAAATCACACGCAAAATCAACAAGCAGAGCAAATCAGAATGGATTATTGAGGGTACATTGTTATTGCCATGTTATACATCTCCTTCTCTGTAAAATGGTTGATTTAGGTTTCCCTACTGTCGATAATTGACAATATTACAGTCTATCACTATGATGAACCTCAACTCTACATTAATTCTAACTGAATTTTGTTGAGTGTGGAACCTTCAGACAGAGGAGTATCCCGAACTGCATTGAAAAGAGAAGTCCTGGATCTTGTTCAACAGTTCAACATCCAAGTCAACAACTTGACTCAGGTTCTTCTCATGACCATGCGCATACCTATCTTTTGACAGGTCACAATTGGAATTCGTGGCATAGTTTGCAAGTGTGAACCCTTTTTTGTGGCTGCAAACCTCTCTATTCATCAACAAACTTAAACCCAGTCTTGATGCAAGGAGCAATAACTAGTTGTGTGTTCTTGCAAGTCAGTTTCTTCCACAAGACAGGGTGTGCGAGTTTGCCAAATTGACACCTATCCAGCTTCTAGAAGAGACTGAAAAAGCAGTGGGTGACCCAGAGCTCTCAGGGCAACACGCTACACTCATCAAGAAGTCTGAGGAACTGAAGCATATTGAAACTGTGAGTGGTCTATCTGATCCTTTATTCCTGCATTAAAACTTGAATCCTTTGCCTGGCTCATAGTTGACAGCTAACTAACCAAATATAGAAATCATGTTGATTCTTGACTGGCAGACAGCTTAGCAAGCAGGCAGGGGAACACTTCCTAGAGCTGAAATCCATGAGTCTAAGGATCTGTTGACCATGATGCCTAGCTAAGCTAGTCAGCAAGGTATGCAGGAAGCATGGCTTGCTGGCCTTGACATGATACAGTGTAATGATGTGCCATCTTCAAACTAGCAATGGTCTCTTCATCTTATCATAGTAGATGGGGAAGACACAGCAAGAATGTTCCCTTCTTTAGACTTCTGAGGCTGTAGAAACAGCACCCAGCCTTTAATTCCTCAGTCTGTGCTGGTCCATCTTCCTGCCTAAGGCTGTGGAGTCATCCTACATTGAATCTTTCTAGTGCCATTATGAGTAGGTGACAAGCAAAAGATCTAATGTAGTGGTGCTGGAAGTTACACAAAGGTAACTAGTGAATTATTTGGAGGATAATATGCACATCTGCTTAGCAGATTTTGTTGAAGGAAAGTAGCATATGCCATGGCAAGGAGGAGTGGATCTGATGGTGGTTGAATTGAGACATAGCTCTATCTGAAGGCTTATGAGTACTTGCAGATCTTGCCCTTATCAAAGTGCTCATTTTTTACTTTCCACTTGATTCTTCAGACACTTAAGCAGCATGCCACTACATTGGAGCATTTGAAGGCCAATAATGCAGACCTTGAAAAAGATGTGCAGCGTGTGCAGGAAAGAAAAAAGCTTCTTGAGAAGGTAACTGTTCCCATGTCTTAAAACAGCCTATAGCCACACTTTGTCATTAACTTTCTGGGGATGATCATAAATCCTTCTTGAGAAGTCAAGTTGCTATGAAGGTCTCTAATGCAGACTGCTGTGAAGTAATTGATTCCTGTGTGACTCAGGGAGGGCTGTGACAGCAAAGTCAAATTGTCAGATTCTTTGGCCAATGAATCCTTGAACATTTTTTTCCTTGCTCATAAGTTTGCTTCCTAGCACAAGCCTTCAATACATGATGGCTGTTGATCTGAATGTAGGCTGAGAATCTAAGGAAGAAGCTACCCTGGTTAAGATATGACCAAAAGAAGAATCAGTATAATACTGTGAAGGAAATGGAGAAAGATGCAAAGAAGCGAGTTGATGAAGTCACCAAAGTGATTGTGGCACTCAACACTCCACTTGGGTGAGGTCATTCTTGTCCCCAAAAGATCATGATGTTAACCTTTTCCATGCTGTTTCTCTCATTTATTTTTCCTCTCTTCTTGTTTAGGTTCTTCTTTCCTTTTGGTCCCCTTTCTCTTTCTTTTTCTCTCTTTTTGTGTTCCTATTTTCTTTCTTCATGGTTTCTCTGGTCGGCTCTTCTTTTGGGTTTTGTTGAACTAGTCAGCGTCATGGCCAAGTTTTTCCACTGCTGCCACTCGTGTGACAGAAACTCAGTATGTCGGTTAATTTCTGACATCAACCACCACCCACTGCTGAGAGCTGATGAAGTCAGCAGTGATGTTATTGTGGCTGGTCAATACCATTTATGTTGCTGTTGAAGGTCCCTGAACATGTGTGTGATTGTTGCTGTTGTCTAAAGTGGTTCTCAATTTCAGTCTTGGAATTTTTTTGTCTCTGTCCTTTAGGGGTGGGTTTCTTCTTTCTGTTTGTCAATATATGTCCCTACTATCAGGTCATCTCTCAATTCTGTTCTTTTTGAATTGATTGTGCATGGAGAGGTTCTTACTACATATGAAGACATTTTAGTAGGATCCACATTTTAAAACCTTTTTTTTCCCCAGTAAAATGTTGCATTCTTTGTTACATATAAGTAACAAATAAGATTCTGAAGAGGGATGGGATGTTTTGTAAATCCCCTGCCAAGATGAACCTGAAGTCATTCAGCTTGTCGTCATCCAAAGAGCTGTGTGCAATAGGCAGATACAGGGATGATTTTTAAGTCAGTACTGCACTGTGGCCTAACATCTGTGTGCTGTCCTTAGAAAAGAGCATTGACCTGGAGCTTCAATGCAGGATGCTGAGAAAAAAGAGGTCAGAATTGGAGACAGCCTCCAAGAAGTTCCTTGATGCAAATGTGCCATTGGATAAAAGACGATGTGAACTAGTAGAAGAAGAGCAGAAAATGGTATGCAAATTTTCAAATCAGCTAGAGTGAAGAGTCCCACAATCAGATACTAAGCTTATCATTATGCACAGTGACAAGTTCATGTGTGTGGCTGAAAATGTAATTGTTAGGCATCATAATCTATTTTCTCTAGACTGAGTTTGTGGATATAGTGAATATGCTGCACATCAGAGTTTGCAGCTGGTCCCCTGCTACGTCTTGAGAGTGCATGTCTCATTCCTTTCAGGAGTTGATTCAGTAATCTCCCATGTTGCTAGTTCCTGAATGTTCTGTTCCAGTTCTGGAATAGTCTCTAGATGGTCTAGTTTAGTGTATCTCAAAGTGGTGCACAGCTTTTTTTTGTCCCATGGTAGGGCTGTTTAACATAATCTGAATCTCTCTGAGCACATTTTATCAATCCTCACTGCTCAATTTAAGTTCTCAACTTAGATCTGATGAACAAAAGCTTTGCAATGGGATACCTTTTCAATGTTTTAGGGTGAACAAGTGAGGTCAAAGGCAAGAGAAATTGCAGAGGTGCACAGGCGTGAGGCTACTCAGCAAGAGAAGATTACAACTGCAACAAGAGAGCTTGCAGAGGCTGAGGCAGAACTAGCCGACCTTGGAGTTTATGAACCCCCCAAAGAGGAAATTGTAAGTCATTTTGAAACCATGGTGTTGTATTCAAGAACCCTGCACTGGGTTTTCCACTTCTGAGAATGGAATAGGTGGCTGTCCTGATTGATGATGGGAACTGAAAGAGGAGTTTTAGAGCTGACTAAAGGGAACAGAATTCTGCTTAGGAGAAAGTTTGTGATGTCTTGTGAAACACAAAGAGCTGCTGGAATATGTTCTTGCTGGACTTAATCCCTGAATGCCTGATTGGCTGAATTCAGTTGGAACATCTCAGTTCAACCTAAATTGTTCCCCATGTATATTTGTTTCCAGAATTTTGATGTTCCATAGGAAGGTGGGAAGAAGACATATGAAACCCTGGTATGGCAGGAAGTGCTCTCTGTGGCCTTATATGTGAGACCATTAGTGTTGCTCTTTTTGTTGGATGCAATGTGCTTTACAATCCGTCAATGTGAGACTCTGTGTTGGGATGTTTCAGCAAGAATTGGGAGCTAGAATCCGGGCGTTAGAATTGGGTGTTGCTGATCGGAGAAACCAAAGGCAGGAAAGGGAAGCTGTCCTGTCACAAAAACGGGCTCGTCGAGATCAGTGTGTTGGCAGGTTGTTGATCCATACCCTTCATGATTGTACTCAACTTGGATGGGTGTGTGAAGGGAAAGGGCTGGCACTGTGATTTGAATGGTGGTCAGAGTTCTGTTCTGAGGTTTTCCTGGATTCATTATTTGCAACCTTTGTAGTGGTTCATGCTGCATTACTTATGTTGCTCTCTAAGCTATTTCCAAACAGGCTGCAAGAAATTGATAATGTGAAAACCCGACTTCTTCAAGCTTTGAAAGACACTGGTGCACAGGGTGTCTTTGATGCCTACCACTGGGTGGAAAGCCACCGCAATGATTTCCAGAAGGACGTCTATGGCCCTGTCCTTCTTGAGGTTCTAATCAAATCTTTCACTTCCAGGTCCTAAATTTGCAGAAGATACAATATTCCCCAGGAGGATCTCACTTTCTGGTCCATTCTTTCCTTCATGCTACATCTTCAAGTGTCTTGTCTAAAATCATGCTGGAGTCATCACCTGCAGGTTAACATTGCAAACCAGGAGTATGCGAAGTATGTGGAAAATCATGTTCCTGGCTACCTTTGGAAGGTGAAAATTTCAGATGAATGTTAACTGAGAAGCAGATGATTTTCTTCCTGTTACTCAACTATGTGTCTTGAGTGATAGCCAACATCATGACTGAGTCTTCCTATTCCTTGCATAAATGTGGGAGAAACTTAGGATGCAGATGTCTGTATAAGGGTTTGCGTGAAATGTTGACTGATTATTACATACATCTCTATACCCACCATCATGAGCTGATGTTGTCAGTGGGTAGTCATGGCCGCTCATCACTGCTATTTGTGATGAAGTTGATGGACTAACTCCTTGTGTGTGACTTTCATAAGGTTATGATAATGCTCATATTGTGTTACCTTCAAAGTGTCATTGTTGTGGAGATTTCTCTGCAATCTCATAGATATGCCAGCCAAGTAGTATTTTTCCCTAGTTGTGTATTTTGACAACTATATGAAGTTCTGATCTGTTTCATGTATTTGTACAGGCCTTTGTTACTCAAGACACTCATGACCGAGATCTTCTCCAGCAGAACCTCCAAGGCATGGGTGTTCCTATCATTAATGCAAGGGACACAAATAATCAGAGAGCACCTTCAGTCACATCACAGGTAAAGAAAGTTCTTCTTACATGGATGCACTTACAAATTTTGACGTCCTTGAATTTAGCCAGTTCAGAGGCTCAAGCATTTGATGAGTTTATTAGTTTAGTCATTTGTCACTTTTTGAACATGAATAGAGGTGGTCCTGGTAACATTCTGACTTTTTCATGCCTAAAATCACCAGATGCAGGAAGTGGGAATTGTGGCCAGGCTTGATGAAGTCTTATCTGCGCCTGAGGTTGTGAAGCATGTACTTATTGGGCAGGCAGCCCTGGATCATTCTGTGAGGAATCATGAAACCTGTTCTGATGTTCTTTTTTTTAGTTCTGCTTTCAAGCCCATGTTCTATTTTATAGTAGAGTCTCAATGACAGAATGTACTCATCTCATTCCATGCGGAGGCTGTAGATCCTGTTGGATACTGATTGTGTCAAAGCTCCCACCAGGGAATGAAGCTCAATCCCAATAGTCATGATTTGGTTTCTCCTACCGAGCCTGAGATATGCCTATAAGACTAGTGCCAGGCAACACATCATTCAAGAGATGTTGCTCAACCGAAAGACAATGTCTACTGCTTTACCCAGCTGGTACTCTAGCCATACTAGACAGTAAATGCAAGTTGGCCTTACTGGTGTGAGCAAACAGGAAATCCCTACCACTAGAAGCAAGATTTGGTTGTCGAGGAACTCCTCCACTTGGAAGGATTCATGCTCTCTGAGTAGCCTAAAGAGATCAGGCAGGGGATTGTTGGGGTCCCTGAGATGTGATTTTTACACCTTGAAACTCTGTGACCTTACTGCTTCTCTTGCGGATCTGGCAGTTCATAGGAACTTCTCAAGCTAATCACAGAGCAGATGAAGCCTGTGCCCTGGGCATCAGGGACCTGTGGACACCTGAAAACCATTACAGGTGGACTGCATCTCGATATGGAGGTCACATCTCTGCAAGTGTGAACTCCATCAGAGATTCCCGGCTTTTCTCAAAAAGTACGATGGTCAGCTTGCACCTTCCTACTCTAGTGTTTCTTCAGTTGGTGATGTACCAGTCTTCTTCTCCAACACAAGGAAGTTAAGAGGAAGTATGAATTGATTTGACCTGTGTATGACATAGATGTGGATGCAAGGCAAAAAAATGAGCTGGAGCAACAAAAAGCAGAAGTGGATCAAGTCATTGCACAAACAGAACATGAAATTAAAGCACTTAACAATGAGTTGCGGGCTCTGGAGGACAATGCATCAAAACTCCACAAGCAAAGGGTGTGTCTCTTATACATGTAGGGATAGGTGTAATCATGATGATTGGATTTGTTTTCCATTTCCTTTTCTGGGGATGTTGAGAAGCTAGCTCTCAAAGTCCTCTGAGTATTCTTTACTGATATGAGTATAAGCTGCTACTAATGAGCAGCTTGTCCTGTGGTTCCAGGAGGAGTTCATCAACCGGGTGAAACTTGAGAAAAAGAAGCGAACAGATTTGTCTTTCAGAGTAGGTCAGCACCTGTACTGATAGCACTTCTGCCTTACTGAATTAATAACTTCCATGTCTGCTGTGTATTGTTTAGTTAAGATCTTATGTGGCTGGATTTGAACTGGTGAGTTCCAGAGCAGCGCAAAAGGAAATTGGAGTCATTCAAGCATGAAGAAGATTGTAAAAGTGCTGAAGACCGCCTTTATACAGATATCAAGAAATTAAATGAGAGGCGCAAAAACAATATTTTGCAGATGAAGGTACACATACAGATTTGAATGCATGCTCAGCAGCTCTGACAACCATGTTTTTTTTCCATCATTGCGCTACAAATGTTGACATGTCAATGAATGGTGATGACCCCTTGAGAGATTCACTTTGAAATATGATAATTTTTTGGCTTGCCAAATCCTTGCATTTGCAGGATGTCCTTATGTTGGCTGGCAAGAATCAGATTAGTTACGCTTCTCGCCATCTTTCATACTTGGAGCTAGATGTGAAGGTGAGTTACATTTCATGTTTTTCGCATCTTGCCTGAAAACTATTGAAGGTATCTAGTATCTAGACCAAACAATGTCATCACATGTTTTTTCACTCTCTTCTCTCTGCAGGTCAGGGAGATGGAGAGAGACCTCAAGACACAGGAGCTGCGAGGCATTGATTGTCAGCGAGTGTATGATAATTGTAAGTATATGTCCTAGGAAGTGCACAAGCACATCATGAGCTGCAGACATTTTTTTTATTATACACCTGACTCCAAGGAACCATTCTCAATCAAATGGCAAGTAGAGGAAAAAGCTGTGGAAGTGCAAACAGTTCAATCTGGAAGAATTTCCCAAATGAACCATGCAATCAACTACTCAATGATGAACTCATGAAATTCTAGAGCTGGATATATTGATTTGAATTTCAATCACGGAAGACTATTGAAGACTATGGAGCAGAATTCAACCAAAAGTGAAATCTTGAATGGATCCTCCCTGAGTTTCACAAAGTCCAGTTCAAGATACTTGAAGCTTGTATACTATGTCTTGGAATTCTGAAGCATGTATGATAGACCATACAAGTGGATAGAGCCATCTCTCTATAAGCAGCTTATTGTCTTGCTATCTCACCTATTACAGGCAAAAGGGAGACTGAACGGTGTAGAGGAGAACTAGCAAGTGCAAAGGAGGCTGCTGAGCAAGTTGCTGTGATCACAGCTGAGCTTCAAGAAATGTTCAGAGGGGTACTAAACCATACTGGAATCTTTTGCTCCATATTATCAACTCATGGAGATTACCTTTTGGTACTGTAATACTTGCCTTCCCAAGTTCAGTTATTTGAATCCATCCCCGGATTTTTTGATACTGTACAGATGCCAGAAACAGTTGTGGAGGTGGAAGATGCAATCAATGAGGCAGTTGCTGAGGCCAATGCCGTTCTCTGTAACAACCCAAATGTTCTGGAGGAGTATGAAAGACGATGCAAGCAGGTCTCCTGCACTTTCTTTCTGATATTTTCTGTGATAGATCCTAATTTTAGTGCCCTTCTCTGTGCAACCCTCAGGGGACTTCCTCTTACAGTATTTTGTATAGTGGATGTGTGAGCAGTCGAACAGGCAACCATTTTCATTTGTGCTTTCAGGTTTCCGAGGATATCATTTATTTTAACTTTTCTGCTCTCTGAGCTGTAAACAACCTGTAGTACTAGAGTCTGATCGTAGTGGTTCTTCTTCTTCTTTTTTTATCATTTCATTATATCAAGTCTATTGATTGTTACTGTGTTCTTCTGTCCTCTTTCCATCAAGTGGACAGTAGTGGTTTTCAAAATTTGTTTGGAGAACTCATCAGAGTTTCTTTATCTGGATTCAGATTTCAGCCCTGGAAGAGAAGATGAAAGAGGAGAATGAAGAGCTGCAAATCCATCTGTTGGAGATTGAAAGTCTCAAGGTAGATGATCTAAACAGTCACCACTCCTGCTTCATGACCAATGCCTTGTGTGGCCTGTTTTTTTGAACTGATAACACAGGTTCAAAACAGACCTCATTTTTGCCATGAGAAGCTGTGGGGATGTTGATTGGGTCTGTGAATCTGGTGCAGGCAAAGTGGCTGCCAACTCTGAAGTTGCTAGTTTCGAAGATCAATGATACTTTTAGTAACAACTTCAAAGAGATGGCAGTTGCTGGTGAAGTCTTACTTGGTATGTGACATTGATGACCACCTTTGTAGAGACACAGCAGAGATTGATTCCAGATCTCAAAACTTGTGCTGCTTGTGCTCTGAGTGGAATGGACATGAATGCTTCTGAATGGGGTTTTCAACACTTTTCTGACTGTACAGACGAGCATGGCACCAATTTTGACAAATATGGCATTCTCATCAAAGTCAAATTTAGGTAATATACTTGGCAACTTGGAAGTAGATGATATGCCAGATTGATACACAAAAGTCTAGGAAGTCTGCACATGCTTGTGTTCTCAACTGACAACTATTCTTTTGTTTAGCCCAATGTGAGGACTGAATTTCCTTCTTGACTCCAATTATTGCCATATTGTGTTCAATTTGGTTGCAAGCATCTTATTGAGCTTACTGTTATTGAGTTATCTTGTTCACTTGGTCGTTTGTTTTGTTTTTTTGTGTGCAATTTCTTGTTGCTCTCCCCCTTCAGGTCTTAAGGTGTCAAACTGACCTCTGGGAGTGTATGAGGATGCAGAGAAACAGGAGAGTTGCAGGTGCTCAGTGCTCACCATCAATCTGGGGGGGTGAGCACCAATGTCTTTGCCCAGCAATTCAGATCTTGGATGTTGGATTTGAATTGTTTGACATTAAACTCGGAGAGTGATTTTTCATTCCGCATTTTCCTTAATATTCTGCTGGGTTTAATATTGACAAATTGAACATGTTTGTACTTGGTGAAACAGGAGAGATCAGTGGCAACCATCTTGTACTTGGTTTCACTTCAGGATCTCACCCATTGTCCTTTCCGGGTGGTGGATGAAATCAACCAAGGTAGGCTGACTATTCAAAGACAATTTGACATCTTATCTTACACTGTTCACAGCTCTACCACCCTGACAAAGTAAAAGTAATTGTTGGCAGTCATAGATCATTTTCTCAACTCTGGTTCTTTCAACTCATGTCAGACAACTGAGCAACTGGAGTTGTTGAGGCTGAAACCATTATTCAGAGCTCCTAGAAAAACTGTGTTTTGTGATTGCAGGCATGGATCCTCAAAATGAGCGCAAAATGTTTCAACAACTTGTCAGAGCTGCCAGCCAGCTGAATACCCCCCAGTATACATCTATCACACTCTAATTTATTTTTCAGTCTCCATCTTTACTGCTGACAAGCTGTTGGACTAAGATGAAAGTGGCCTTTAAAATTTCATTGGCTGTGCAGATGCTTTCTCCTCACTCCAAAGCTACTTCCAAACTTGGAGTATACAGAGGCATGCACCATTCTTAATGTCATGAATGGTCCTTACATTGGGGAAGCCGCCTCAGGTATGTTTCCATGTATTCATGATCAACTTTTTAAAAAACTGCTGGTGTTAAGAGTGCCATGAAGCATTGGCTCGCAGTCTCCAAGTTCCTTCCAGTATTGAATGAAATGGAGTAGTATTACAATGTTTTGTTTTGTGAATTTGTGCAGTTTGGAAGGATGGCGTATCCTGGGCTGTGTTGTCACAGACAGCAGCCCATTGACTGTTCCCACAAACATGGGGAGCTGAGTAGGTCGAACAAATGTAAATTTGAAACATACCCATGGATGTGTAGAATTCAGGGCCGCCTCTCTTGGACTTCACTGTTATATCTTTAGGAATTCAGTTCTGGGTTTAGAGATTCTGTTCTTGGATTTTTCTGGCATTTGACACATAGTTGGATGAGGAATTCTTAATGGGATTCTGTAACCATATTTACTGACATATTCATGGCATGATGATACCGGAGAACAGGGACAAGGAGCAAGTCCAAGGTTAACTTGTCTAAATTGGTTCATAGTATGAGGTGCATATTTGTGCATTTCTTGCATGCATGTATTAGTATGGAAAATCATCCTGAGAACGATGTTTTGTTTTCTGCAAAAGAATGTTCCAGCCATAGATTTTTCATTTGCATTCTCTTGGTTTCTTTTAATATCATGTGGGGGCTTCCTCTTCAATTGTGTGATGCTCTCTTGCAAATGAAATTGTACAGTCTCCTGGGGCTAGAGGCAAGGTCAGTTTTTCCAACTACTAAATGGAACATTTTTCCAGAGTGATGTATCCCTAGAATCAATTTGTGCTTGTCTTTTTATGTTGGAAAATTTTCCTATGCTGCTGTTCAAATGTTTGATTGTGCATCATGGCTTTAATCAAGGCAATTTGTCTCACTTCACCTTTGGTTCTTTGTCATGTTCTTCCATGGGGGCCTAAGCCCCATTTGCTGGTTTAAAGAAAATACACTTAAAAACGTGGAGTAAAAAAGTCAACATTGTTGATGAAAACAACTTGCTAAAAAGTGGTAGAAGCAATTTGAAATGTAGGCATTATTAGGGTTGAGATGAAAAGCCTGTTGAATGCAATAGGAGAAGAGTGAACATGTCTCATGACAATTGGAAATATCTTGCTGACATGAAAAAAAAGATACATGAAAATTGTGGAAAGAAATGAAATAGAACAATTAAATCCAATTACTTTTACATGGAGGGAAATTTGGCATTATATTTAACAAAAATTGACATCGAACCTGAAGATGAAGATTCTCTTCTTCAGTCATAAAACTCCTTAAGTCTCTTCCAATACGCCTAGTTTGTTGATGCAACTATGTACTACCAAGAATTGTTCCATCGGTGATTATGTTCTGGAGTGAAACATCAGTGGTGGGTGGGGTAATGGATGTGTGTTGTTCAATAGTGGTTAGGCTAGTAGAAGGGCAAGGTTCGCTTGGAGTGGTAGTTTTTGATGTTAAATCACCGGTGCAAAGATCAACATGCCCAGATGCTCGTTTGTTTGAAGGTCGTCCGTTGTGAAATACAAATGGTTTAGGTATTGTGTATTGTCGTTTGGTCTTCGCAAACACCTATTGACAACAACCATGTATGATCTTAGCTCAAATTTGCAAGCATGAAATCATGACTTTGATGCGATAATATAGATTCTTTCAGAAATTTCCTTATGGTACTATTAAAAATAGAATTTTTGTGAGTGGCAATAGCAATATGATACTTATGATTTAAAGCTAAATTGAATAAACTTGATTCTTGAGACTGGTAATTAAGATTAGAGACGTTGAAAAATCTAACAATGCTTCAACTAACATGAAATAGAGGAAGCTGACCCCAATTAATGAATTGAAGAAGATTAAAAACAAAACGCATTTGAACCACGACTAAAATCACATAAAGGTATAGCAACCTTCAACAATGACAAAGATGGTAGTGAGCAACTACTATAACATCTTCATGATATTTTGGCAAATTGTGGAGGTCAATGACATTGATCAACCAATTTGTATTGAGTTTTTGTCACAATGTGGTGATGTGTATTTTAGTGAAGCTTAAAAAGAAAAGAGAAACCGTATATAAACAAAATTGGGGAGGAAAACAACAAGAAAAGAAAAATATATAGAGAAACATAAATATTTAAGACCATGATTTTTTAAAGACAAAGTAGGTTTTGAAAAGTTCCTCGTAAATAGAATTAAAAAGTCATCCATGTTATCATCTTGAAGATTCCATGAGCAAAGCCACCAAATATAATTTTATTTTTGGAAATAAACCCTTTTTCATTTAACAAATAATTGGACTGAAACATTTATATTCAAAAGACGAATTAAGCTTGCCATTTCAACTACAAAAAACTCATTTGAACTATAAAGCTTTAAGAAACTATAAAACCAACTTTTGACTCCTCCAAACTTGGCAACATTTGAAATATTGGAATCCATGAGGCATGAAAACTATATACATATTAACATGTGGCCAACTAAGAATTAATGTTTCAAATGTCCATGTTTAAGATTTTTTATTTTGGAGTATTGTCAAATAAAAGAAATTGTAATAGAGACCATTACAAGTATAGTAAACCCTTAAAAGAAAATAAGGTCAATGCCATCAACAATAAAGTTTTTCTCTAGATATGTGAAGCAATCAAATACTAAGATGCCAAGAATTATTCAATCCTCTACAAATAATAAATAAATAAATAATACATCATCATAAGATTATCCAAAAAATTGAGCTCATGCTTGAGAAGGTAGACATTAATTAAAAGTATTTCAAAATTCAAGACCCATAATTTCCAAATGTGAGGAAGAAATGATTTATTAAAACTACAACCAAGAAGAGACTTTTCATTTCATCATCAATGTTTTGTTATGGTCATAAATTCGGACTAATATCAAATCAAAGAGAATTAACATCATCTTATAACAACATTTTGAACATTTATATTCTAACAACATATCAATTCATTGGCAAGCATGAAACTCTATCCAACCTTAAAGAGACTAAGCAACAATCTAAACTACAACAACAATTATACACATGAATGTTCAAAACATTTGGGCAAAGTTCAAAACGGAACAATTCCCTCCTTCCCCCCCTTTTCTCTCTTATAAAACAAATTTAACTAAACACAATATTCTTTTCCTTTGGAATCAACAAGGTTAATGTTCCCATTGAAATTTCAACTAAATTAAATTTGGTCAAATTGAATTCAACCAAATTATAAAAATTCAATTATGAAAAGGCAAATGTTAATTTTCCTTTTCATATATATGTAGATGGGTTAGTGAAAGGAATGAGGTAGTTAAGTAATTTATAGAAAATTTTCATAATTATCAAATGGACAATAGTTAGAATTGTCATAGTGATGACCATTAATGGACTTTATACATGTTTCACCCAAACAAGTTCCAATTATGTTCCCATATGGTTTTCAATAGTTTCATTATTAAGTATGTCAGATCTCAAAATGGTGTTTTTCATGTCCATTTTCATCATTATAAACTTCAAAGAGGTAGACTATTAAATTAGTTTAATATACATAACATATACATGAAAAGTCACATGTTAATTTGCCTTATCATATCCATGTAGGGGAAAGGAGTGAGGTAGTTAGGCTTGAAACAAGAAGGTTTGAATGGCACAAATAGACACACATTATTTTTTTCTATTATCTAGATGCTTTAGGACTTTCAACATCAACATTTATGGTGTCATCCACTCACATTCTTGACTTCATCATTTCCTCTCATTGGGTGAAGATCAATGTCAAACATGTTTCAAAATATTATGTTTTGTTTCAAAAAAACTAATGATAATGGGAAAGCTCAATCATGATGTCAATTAAGTAACTATGTGGGAAGTTCATTTGTTTAATTGTAATGTCATTAGGGGAAGGGCAAGTCTTGTTATCAAGTTAAATTTTTTCATCAACATTATGTTGCAAATTCCTCTTGTTCTCCATTATTGTAATGTGTATTGGATAAGAGTAAATCTAGAGCATTTCTAAATTGTTCAAAGTCATGGGTAGCCCTTATTCCAATGCTTTTAAACAATGAAAGCAACCCATAAACATGGCATAAACATGGAATAAAACTTGAACCATGGAGGATTTTTATGCCAACTATTTATTGTGGTTTCACAAACCTATAAAATGCCCCTAATGAGGATTATGACGTTATGTGAGGTTTTTAAAATAATGCAAAAGGAAAATTTTAGGTTAGGCTTTCACATTGCATTTTGTTACATATCTTTGATTCATGATGTTGGGAAATCCTTCATTTGTTTTGCAAGTAAGTTATCTTTTGCAAGGATATAGTTGTCTCATGCAATGATAATACATTGGAACTAGGGGTAAGTACAATTACATATATATATTGCATGTTGGAACTTACCCGACAAGGGATTTTGTTGCCTTAGGATCGTTATAGTTATGGCCATTGGAAATGAACATTTGTTTCCATAACATGCCATTAATTCACCACCCAAATAAACTACACATGGTTTGAGGAGCCTCAATTTCATGCTTCTCAATATGAATAGATGTGGTGTCCTTTTATCCCTTTGCCTACCTTGAGCTATAGAGCCTTCCATAGGTTGAATGCCATAATAAGTAAGTTTCTATATGATTAACCAATTGGTTTTGGTGGATGAAGTAGTGAAATAATGGGAAGTTGGTAAAGGGAATCCATATCAACAATCATATTATCATTATTTTTAAAAAAAAATTGCCCCTCTCAACTTTTTTTAACATGAAGATGAGGTATTATTTTAAACGTGATCTAAATAAATGGCATAGGAAAAAGTCAAAAATTATATTAATATAATCATAACACTTGATAATCATTTATATTTGTGCAAGTATAGAAATATGGTTATGCATATGAAATTAGGGTTACACTTGTATAAGTGTTTGTTTGATTGTTTTCATATCTTCTAAGAGTTTTTCAAGTATATTGATGAATGTTACTTAATTGCTTACATTCATTCATGAGTCTATGGATTCACAAGACTGATGAAATACCAAGATCAAACCATTCAATATACATTGTTTCTTATGTTTGTCTAAGGGCCATATTTTAGCGGTTAGGCTATGTGGAGGGACATCAATGCAATTTTGTTTGTTTTTTGTCCTTTTTACACATACCTTTCTAAACACCAATGTGGGGTAGAGAAAGGAGAAGAAACCTTTACATGAGAGAAGAAGACTTTACGCTCCCATTCTTCATGATCCTTTTTCATTTGTTTTGCCAATTCTTGAAGTTCAAGGTGGCGTCCAAGGCCTTTGATAACAATTGCTTCCATTGGTTTTGGGGGTACTTCATGTACTATTGGTTTGAATGTGCATTCTTTGAACTCCTCTAATTCCCTTTCAGCTTGTAGTTGCTCAATTGATTTTGTCTTTTGCTGCCATCCTCTCCTCCCCCTCGAGCAATTGGGAACTGTTTTTTCGTCATTTGTACTTTTTTTATGTCATGCAAAGGATATTCCAAAATCCCAATGTAGTTATCTAAAGAGGGAGAAAAGAGTGTGAGCTAATAACCAATGATTTTGTTCTTGAATTACCTTACGAAACTTGCGACGATTTTGAAGAATTCGTTCCAAATTGTGATGTGATTTATGAACATTGACCTGTTCACCAAAACAATTTGGTTGCTTCAACAACCACCTACTAATGGCCACTACATGTATGAAATTGGAAAAGAAGCAAAAGGCATTAGAAAAGAAAAATAAGTTTTTATATTAACTTTTGGCTAGTGTTAAAAGCAAAAGAACACTCACTTCAGGATGGAACGTGCACTTTTGCATAAATTCTTGGTAAGCAGATTGTTCCAATGTTTTTTTTGTTTTCTTCCCTTTCTCATTCTTTTCAAAACATTTTGGAGTCAGACAAATTAGTCCAAAAACTCTTTCCAACATCTCCAATTAAAATATCAAATCTATCTGTAATGTATATACTTAGCTAGCCTTAAATTTTTAACCGTAGATTCATTGATCCATGAAAGTGACATGAAAATAAATTCAAAAAATTCACCTTGTGTAGTTCATAATGGGTAGATGCTCCAACCACTAATTCATTAGAAGTTTGATCAATCTGTGGTTGGAATTTGAATTGGGCATAATAATTATCCTGCTTTGAATGAACATGAAGGGAACAAAGGTTCATCGACCGATGTTAAAAAAAAATCCACTTTTATCAATTCATCATCATGTTATTTGTATTCCATAATGATGTAAGTGATATGAAGTTCTTGGTCAACCTAGTTCTTCATATTAACAATAGAAAATTTATATTTTAAATTATTTTACTTCCTATTTTACTTTAGTTTTTGAAAAATGCAACTTAAAGCTGTAGCATCTAACAACTTGCATTAAACATCGCACCGATATTCTTTGCCTAATGTGGTGGCGACGAACATTGTCTTGATATGAAAGCCTTTCCAATCTTTCACATGTTGTCTCTCTGTTGCCTTCTTGCAAAGGTGAATATTGTAATATGATTGATGCATTTCCAATTTTTGGCTGAAATGTAAAGATGTTTGGATATTGGAGCTTTTTCATTATCTGCAATTCAATTAACAATACAATGTTTTTCAATGTCCATATCTAGAAGCTTTTATAACTTTAATTTTTGTTATTTACCATCAATCAACATAGAAATTATGAAATGAACATGAATAAATTTTCATTTTCTTAAAGAGTTCACATTGTCTTTTCCCAAGAGAAACACCTTGTGTTGTTTGAACTTGCGCACAAATAACTCTTGACGAGATAAGAAATCACATCCTTCAAACTCAGAGCCTGCTAAAATTTCATTGGTGTTGGGATTTATCTTTGGTGAAAAAGTGCACTCATTTTTTGGCGTGTATAGTTTGCCCTACACATTTAATATACAAAACATCAAAAAACTCTTTTGTTTTATACAAAAGATCTTTTACCCAATTACAAGTCATGATCCCATACCATAAGTTACAAACTAATCTTGAGGCAATATTAATGAACTCCAATGTTTTGATGCAAAAAAAAGAAAATAATAGTTGTGAATCGGTTGATTGTGATTCAAATTGATATAGATTTATATCTTTTAAAAAATCAATGATGTGATTTTATATTGATTATGGAATACTTACATACCCGACATTCTCCTTGGTGGTCAAAATGGGTTGTGTTATAGCTTGTTAGCCGGTTTGCAACATCAATTGTTTCCAACCCTTTCTGTCAACAAAAAATTGAACATGTTATTTCTTTGTAAGCATTTCACAAGCTGTTGTTTTATAAATACTTTATCTATTGCATTTAAAGGAATATCGTTCCACCTTAGATTGCAATATGTTACCTGCTTGAAAAGGCGGATAGAATTTTGGTTGATCTCGGGCTTGAAGGTGTATGTCTTTGTTTCTTGTGCTCTTGCATGTGCAATTCTTTCATTCCTTTTCCTCTAGATCAATCCATTGAAATAAAATTTCAATATTTCATTAAACTAATATCATGCAAAATTTCCACATGCAACACACATCTATGAAAAAAAATTTAAACATATGTCTATGATAAATAGGTATCTTTTCCATGAAAGGTACCCTTCAATGTATGAACATAACTTTTGATCTTTGCGTTAACGCTTGGATCAAAGTTGGGCAAAGATCATTCCCACCATAAGCTCTTGTAAGCGCTTTTGGATAGGTTGATATGCATCCAAATCTAGATACATAGAGTTGAAGTTGATTTGTGGTGTGAAGGAACATTGATCCAACTCCTCCTTTTCAATCACTTTGCGTGCCTTCAATTTCACGATGAACCTTCCATGTTAATATCTATAATTCAATTACTATAATATTTTCAACTAGTGGATACAAGTGAAAGAATGAATGAACATGATTAGAAAAAATGACTTTGTTCAAAATTTGGCATAAAAAATAATGTAAAACATCTATTTCCAAATAAGAGGTAGAAATATATTGGATTTTATCATAACACATACTCGTTTGCGAAATTCAATTCGTTGTTTCATTTCATGGTTGTGGTCAATAATAGGAGTTGAGAAAAATGAATATGGACTCGGTCGTCTTCCCACAATTGGCTGTATCATAATGCACAATTTCTTTTCTTCAACATCCAAGCTTTAGTGCTATAATTGATTAACTTCAAAGGCACTTAATATTCGATCATCTTTTTCAAAAAATACAAATGAATAAAATAATGAGAATTAAAAACAAATACCACCTTTAATGGAAGGTGAAAGATAAACCTTGAATGAACATTCAGATATTTTCTTCTCTTCTAACAAGGCTTTAGTTTGAGCACATTGTTGATATAGTGCAGTCCTAGGGCATGCCAACCGCTTAAGGCTTGCCTGTTTTTATATGCCCACCAACAAAAAAATAATTTTGTGAGCTTGGAAGGAAAACACTATAACATGCATCCTAATCTTGCATGTGTGTGTGTGTGTGTGTGTGATAAACTAACTTATGAATCATGGTTTTATGTATTTCATAATGTTGTTGAACATATCCATTGAAATTTTTTGAACTGAAAGGCATAAGAATGAATAAGTGATATACCATAGTTCCAACACAATTCTTCATTTTTCCATTTGTGGCACTTCTTGTTTGTCTCATGTTTGATTCACTATTAGTGCCATCCTAACAATCCCATTAAAAAAACATTTTTTTAATCTTTACAAAAGCCTCCCCAAAACTTTGCATCCAAAATTTAAATGAAAACAACAACAATGTTATAAAAGATATTAATGTTTATATTGAATCACAAAAAGTTACAATCTTCTTGTTATTCTTTTCATTTTTCAGATTTAATTGCAAACCATGCTCAAATGTCAAATGCATTCTTGCTATTGTATTTATATGCAAAACCAAAAAAAAGATTCTCACCATATGCCTTTCTTTAATAGGAGTGTTGTTGCTTCTCTTGGAGATACTTGTGTTATCATTCTACCATCCAAAAACATTTTCTAGATATGTTTTGCCTTCACATGCACTATTTTGAAAATTTCAAAATCCAAATCCTAAATTCTACTACTTGAAAATATGAGCTTATTTCTTTCAACCTTTCATTGATGTTGCATTAATTTTGTAAACTTTTTCATGTATTATGTCCAAGGTGTGAAGTTAATGTCTTACTGGCTTTAGTTTTGAAGTTATTGTGCCAGATTTGAACTTTGGGTGCATTTGTTGGAATCCTTTAACGTTTGACTTCCACCAAAAGCTAGTGAAATGCATGTTTTCTTTATCATTTTCTTCTAGTGAATGACCTTCATGGACTACATTTGTCGTGCATTCACCAACCCATTCAATCAATTATTCATCTCACATCTTTCATAATAACAACCGAGGCTTTGTAGGTTGTTTTTTCGTTCAACAACATTCATCAAATATGTTTCCTTTGATTTAGCATTCACAATATGGATCTTGTCACAATATTTGCAAAATGAAAGGAAAATTCATTATAATCATTTGTATTTTTTCCTCCATGGGAAACTATGATGATTCTTTCAATATTTTTTTCATGACCATACCTTCATATCCAGAATTTGAGATACTTTCAAGGGTAAATGTGTCAAACTCCCAAGTTCTTTCACAATGTTGTGGTCCAAAAGGAAAATACAAGGACTCAAGAGATGGGTAGAAGTTTCTATTGGCATCATTCATATGCACAGATTGGCCAAGTGTTTCAATGTCTTCTTTTCCCAAAACACCCTATTCATACATTCATCATGTTAATAACTCAAACAACAATTACAAAGTAATTCAAGCAATAGCAATATTGGAAACATGCGGGAGAACTTAGAGATTCCAACACAAGTTCCCCATGATGGAAAGGCGGGATAGAAAAAAAGAAATTGCAAGGAGTGAACTTACAGTCGGAACAACTTTTGAAGTTCTTGGAGTCACAAAAGGAAGGGAAGAATCTTCTTTTGGAAGTAGTTCAGTGGAAGACTCTAAAAAAGGCTTATCATCATTCTTCTCAAATTGGGACGATTTAGGCATGTATGAAATTGCCTCCTCATTGAAGCCATTAGTGTTGAAAACCTTTAGGTCACAAACATCCTTCTGCATACAAAACTAGTGTGTTTGAATTATTAATTATTTTGTAATCAACACATAAATGTTTGCTTGATTGTCATGCATGATAATTTTGTTTCTTTTGTGCTAATTAACATCATCATCAAGGTGGGAAAAAGTTACTATTGAGTTGAGATCATGATAGGAGACTTGGTTGTTCATAGAATATGTTGGAGGAGGTTTTGATGCCCACCTTGGTGTCTTCTAGGTTGTGTTCATTTTGGTTGCCATTGCTTGATTTTTTTGCGCTTGTGTTCCATGTAGGCATGGAGTTGATTTTGAAATCCTCTAACACACAAGGGCCATTGCTACCACGAGCACATTGTCTCTTGACATGAATTCTTTTTAACATTTTTTTATCTCTTGAGTTTCTCATGCTCCTTATGTCATGAGGATGATTAGTGATGATGAGTGGCAAAGGGTGTGGCCTTGGGATCTTGGTTGTCATGGAGCTCATTTTTAATGTTGACCCATCTTTTTCAAAGGATGTCACATGATTATTATTGAGTGATTTTGATTCTTCAACCTGTGACACCCATCTTTTTATGAATTTTCAACTTGTCAATTTAACCCAAGCTTACCAAATAAACTAAATTCAAATTCATATATTCATAACTACAAGTGTGAAAGTAAACTAACTTGTGGTTTGGAGCCATCGATTTTTTTAATATTCTTGAGAAAAACCATGTTCTTGGTCCATTCAGGCTCCTCATGCAAGCTTCTCAATAGTTCCAGCTCCAAGGATGATGTATTTGTTGCATTTTCTTGCAAACAATTTGACTTGAATGTAGCTGTTGCAAATATATCATTCACCCTTTCATCTTCCTCTACATTATATTTCTAAAATTGTTGAATTTGGGGAATTAAAAAAATATTAATATGAGTGAAAAAAAAAATTCAAAAATGATAGCACATACAATAGAAGACTTAAATAAAAAGACAAGAGAAAGCATTGACCACCTGGTGTAAATGATTGTAAGGACAATGGCACCATGGCTAGTAAAGCTTCACAACGTTGAATACTCTTTTTTATACTGATGTCAATTTCATTCTTCATTTGTTGAACACCAAACTTTTCTTCCATGTGGACAACCATCATCCTATTCTATTTTTTAGTACCCAATATGCCATTTTTTTTTTCACAATAATTACCAAAATCATATCACATATTGTAACAATGAAATTGCTTCCCACCCACACTTCATCAAGTTGAACACTACAACAATTGAATTAAAACCCTACTCCAATTACACAATTAGGTCCACCTCAAGCTTAACAAACCAACTTTTGCAAATTGTAAATGCATGTAGGTGTTATGATTGCAAATTGCAAACCATTAACCAAACCAAGTTTTGCAAACTGCAAATGCATGTAAATTTTGTGATTGCAAATTGCAAACCATTAGCCAAACCAAGTTTTGGAAATTGTAAATGCATGTAGGTGTTATGATTGCAAATTGCAAACCATTAGTTAAACCAAGTTTTGCCAATAGTAATGGGACATAAGTGCCACAATTGCATATTGCAAATCACAAGCCTAACCAAGCTTTATAATTGCATGCGGGTGCTAAAATTGCATATGGGACACATGAAGGATTGTATTCTTGAGCTTTACACCCATCCTCAAATGCTTGATGTCTCAAATAACCAAACGGTTACATAACTAACTGAATTTGTAAGTATATGAACAAATTAACCATACTAGTAACTATTGTGTGATATTTTAAGTTTACACAATTTCAATTTACTTACTTATCTTTATAATGTTGTAGTTACTAGTTTTCCCTTATTTACATTTTCATAATTTCCCTTTATTTTAGAAATTTAATTTTCAGATTTGTGATGTCCCAAAGAGAATGGTGTTGCAAAGATCTCATACAATCCAATAATTTTTATCTTATTCTATATCTTGGAAGGATGATTGTAAGCTCCTTGTATACTTTTAGGCTAAATGATACTTTAAAGCTTACAACCATCATAGTTTCAATAGGAAAGGTCCTTGGATACCTTTAGACCAAATTGGAGCTAAAATAGTTCGTATATGGAGATTACAATCATGATACCCTCAATGGGAAGCCTTATAATGCATAGAAAGGTAGAAATTGCTTCAAATTAATAAAAATTAGTAAAACTAACTATTGAGGGGTCTTATAAAGCATAGCACTCCCATGGGCAACACTTAGAATGAACCACCATACATTGGCTACATATTGAGTTTTAACCCAATTATCAACTAGCGTCCAAAGTAGGTTACAAATCGTTGGCCAATGAAGTAAAAAAAAGGTCCAAACCAAGTAAAAGTCCTTCCTTACCTAGTATTAAGTTTGTAGAGATTTGACAAAACCTTATTGGTGTAGTATTATGACAAAAAGCAACCTTAGATCGATATATTTTCATGTACATGTGTTTTATCCAAGCAAAGTTATTTCATCAAACTCATGTTGATGTTTCCATAACAACAAATAAAAAAGAACACTAGGTAGGATCCACTTTGCATAAAGTTCAAAAAAATGATCAATTCTTTAAGGTTTGGTTAAGAAATGGCATGCATATTATTCATTTGACAAATTAAATGTTAAGTAAGGGTCTTTGTAAATAACCAAGTGTTGTGCAATGATGCCCCTTAACATTATGTTATTAACTTCATTGATTGGATTGAATCACTTGTGAGATACAATGCTTTCAAGGTGAAAAAAAGGACATGTATGTTGATAGCTAAATGGACACAAAGGATTGGAAGTTAGGGTTTGCAAGCTTAGGGTTTGCAAGCTTAGGCTTTACCACCAACATGCAAAAAGGAATCACCTTTTCCATACTTTTCCCTTAGTGTTAAGTGAAATAAAATGATCATTTTATTTTTGATCACCTTTAACATGTGATATGTTGTGATTGTCAACGATATGTTTCAACTTTCAAAAGAAAAATATGAAACATTCTATTTTCAAATGTGAATTGCACTTGATGCATCAACTAAACCATTTGTTAAAGGTCTTGCAAAGGTGAAAAAGGTAGGATACAAAAATGTATTCTACTACAAGCAAAGAGGATATTAAAAAAATGACAATGGTTGAGTTGCAAGCATGGCTAAGCTACCATAATGTCCCAATGCCTCGCATGGTGAGTTTTTAAATATTTTTTCAATCAAATTTTTGGAGGACAAAAAGGAATACCATTATTTTTTTTCCAAAAAAATCATCTAAAAACTATATGCTATTATTTAAACTTGGAATTCAAGAAGCTTTGCAAGTTGTACATTTATCAAATTGGAATATGTAGATAATCACCAATAAAACTCCCAATATAAGGTAATTTTGAACATAATCAAGAGATAGCTAAATTGTGATACTTTTGATTATTGGCAATAGAAGCAAAAAAAAGATTTCTATAAAGGTTTGGCCTTCACCAAATTCACTGACCTTGAAAAAAAGGTACTTGGACACCAACTTTGAAAATCTTTTAGTAAATTTCTCAACATATGAATGAAAATTCCATTTTAATTCCATTTTAAACTTTCCATTGCATGTTGAGTAAGAATGAAGATTTTATTTTAAATTCATATTAACATTTTTTTTCAATTTGTTATTTTGCAATCTCTAAGAACACATTAGACATAAATTAAATGTAATTTTTTGATAAGATGAATCAACAATAGACCATTTTCATTCTTAGGTTTAACTTATTTGTGAAAAGTACAATCTAAACAATCCTTTTACAAATCATTTCAACGCTTCAATTTTCTCATGATTTAAATAACCATGGAGCAATATGAAAATTTTAACAATCATAATCATTATCATCAAATGATAGCTTATTTGTTATAAAAAATTGTTTATAATGCAAATCTAGGTTTCACATATATGTCATATGCCAACAAACTTATGGGCAACATATGCATACCAAGGATTTAAAATGTAAAACAATATTCTAATTTTAATACAAACATTAATATTCCTCATTGGGAAACTTGTCTCTAGCATTGTAGCTTCATTATCCCAAAATTTTATAAAATGAGACAACAAACCTTGATAACCATTATGCAAATGATCAATTCATAATTCTTAGTCATTGAAAAGACAATATTGACTTTTGGAGGGCATACAATATCATATATTATTTGAATGGTGATCTTAATATTCTTTTTTTCTTTCACTTATAGAAATTTGATTCATGCATGTTGTTTTGAAAATAATTTAAGTTCATTTTGTGAAATTGTGATCATAGGTTGCAATTGCAAAAGAAAGTCTAAAAGCCTTTGCAATTGCTCGACAATCAATGCAATTGGTAACCATTTCAACCCAAACAATGGAATCCCAATTTCAACAACATCAATCAACTCCATTGGCCAAAATGACCAAATCTGAACAATTGCCAAAACCAAGCACAATATCATTGCATTGCACAAGGTCATTAATGACTGATAATCAACAATATAAGAATATATCATCATCTGGCATGATGACTCGACGGAAAACGGCAATTTTGCATTCATTGCCCAAATTAAAGGAATTAGAGGTGAATTCTCAACAAACAAGGGGATTAGGTTATGTGAATGGGCCAGAATTCTTGCCACAAGAAAAACCAATTGTTGAAGGGATGTCATTGATTAAAAGGCACAACAAACATGCAATGCCAATTACAAACACTAATTTGAACTTAAATGGTCGAGGTCAAGTTCATAATGCCTCCTTGTTGTATGTATGTGTAAGTTCATTGTGTATAATAATTTTTCTTGGTTTTTGTGCATGTATGTTGCTACATAGATTTTTTGAGATAAAAAGGAGATGATAGAGAAAAAATGTCATCATATTCATTGAACATTGTTATTGAAAATTATTCTATTCTTAGAATAAAGATAAATATGTGATGTGGGCATCATGACTCATGTCACGCTTTTTCCTTAATGGTTGAATTATCTTTAATATGTTGTGCATGGTGTAATTATCTTTATTATAATTTCATGTAAAATTCATTGGGCAAATTCAATTGGATAATCAAATTCATGAAAACATTAGCCATGTTCAAATTAGTTATTTTATCTTCACATTAAAAAAAAGAGAAAATGCTTTAGTTATTTTGATTCTTGATTGAAAAATATAAGAGACAATTTCCACGGCTATTTGATTCAATTAAAAGTTTGTCACATTTAAAATTTTACACACAAAAATGATCAACACATATTTTCTTATTTTACTTTTTAAATTTCTTTTGATAACTCCATTTTTAATGTATTCATCATCCCTTGCACCTAATTATCTTCCCTCTCTCATGTAGGTGTCATTTTAATCGACATTTTCAGCCTTTGCAAGGTGTAATAAAGCAAGTATTTTAGAAAATGTTTTGTATTTTACAAATGAATATTCATGTTTTATCCATATATATATATTGCATCAATACAGTAAAAAGTTAAATAAATCCTCATGTTTACCATCCTGCCCTTGCATTTATGTTTGCATTTTGTTGATGAATATTTTCTTCCTTGTAACACAAATAATTGTGAATTTAAATATTGTAACCTAAAATTGGATATTGAAATTAAAATTGATTAAACATCAACCCATGCAATAGATCATATTTGTATTATGGTTTTGCCCAACAACACCATTAGGAAACCATATTGAATATGGAAAGCCATTTTAAACAATTATTTCACATCCAACTCTTGATTGATGTCTATTTGTTTACATTGAAATTACTAACAACTTGCAGTTGCAACAACTTTGAATCCCATATTCGAGGAGAAAAAATCAAAGTCACCATATTTAGACAACTCGTTACTAGAGGTTGCCAAAACAAAAGGAAGATTTGTTTTTAAAGAAAATTTGCTATCTAACCTTTGGTCAAATTTGGCTCACTCCTCTTGTGGGTTATTGCCAGTCCACCTTTTTCACAAAATCAAAATGAGAAAAACCTTGCTAGTAGTTGTTTTCTAGCCTCAATTGCCCTTTTTTCTTCCTTCCTTTTTTGCAATTTTGAATCATTCACATATTTGGTCTTATATTAGTGACAAGCTTCCATCTTAACTACCAAAACAAAAATAAATAAAAATCATCTTAACCAAAAAAAAACCATTTCAAATGATTTAAAATGTGATTTAATCAAGCTCACAAACATTTCACACACCAAGAAAACCTATGTTTAAATCATGGGATGTGAATATGGTTTTCATGGGGTGGCACGATTTTGTAGAATACTCAAGAGTGATAGATTGCAATATTTACACATTCCAACTATATGGTCGATTGTTGATTGAAATAAAAAATGATAATGCAATTTCAATAAACATCCATCAATTGACTTAAAGTTGGATGTGACCAATTTAGATGTAAAATTTTGAACCTAGCATCAATTTGCATTCACTTTGACCAATGCAAATTGAAACATCGTCACAATCAAATAACATTAAACATTTCATTAATAAATCACTCAAGAAAAGACATCTTAATTTTAAAATTGGATGTTTATATGTGTCAATCATTTGATGAAAAAAGATTTCAAGTCCCAAAACCTTTTACAAAACACTTGAAATTATCAATCATCATGTTACAATGTTCACATTGTGAATGGACATTTGAAATATTTCAACTCAAAACCATGATAGTTAAGATAATGCATTCTTCACATGTACATCAAGAGAATACGATTTTGCATCAAACTCTTTCATTGGTTCATCATTTAGAAAACACTAATCCCCTTGACATGCAATAATATCTTGTGTTACAATGGTTAAAAATTGACCATGTTGGCATGGATGTTATAGACCCATATGTATGGTTAATGAGATCCTTAGTCATGTATCGTTGGCATGCCACATTTGCCTGGAAGATATTAGCTTAGATGAATATTACAAGCTCTGAGCGGGTTAGGGAGTGGAATTCATCCATCCTAGCTAAAGTTCATCAAACCCAACAAAGTTCCATCCAATGGTGTGCTACTTGTTGATTGGTACTGTATAAACCTTTGGGATGATGGCTTAAGGTGCATTCACACTTGGTGTTAGGGACTCTAGTGTTGAGTACCTTACCACCATACTAGTCATTTAAGACTTAAACTTATCATGAAAACATTATGTTAAACCAACATTCACTTAACATTAAGCTATCACCCATTTAATATTGGGTGCCACCTAGGATGCCATCTAGATTTGCATTTAACATTGATTTAACATCAAGTGTGAATGCACCATTATTGCTTCAACTTGTTTTGATTAACTTACACCAAGCCTTTCCATATATGGATGACAAGAATATGTACAAAATCCTTAAGTTTTGGGGAGGTGGGGGGTTTGTGTGTAGTTTCCAATTACGTGCATTTTCCCATTCATATAATTGTCAAATGACAAGAATACACATGTTTCAAGTTTTGGGGGTTGATTGTAATTTTCGATAATGTGGGTTTGATTGTAGTTTCCAATAATATGGTTTTTCCCATTCATATAATTATCACATGACAAGAATACGCATGTTTCATGTTTTGGGGTTCACCAATTGTAGTTTCCAACAACTCGTGGGTTTTCCCATTCAAAACACAATTGTCTCATGGCAAGAATAATATGCATGCCCGGAGTGTTGGCATCCTTCCTAGTTGACAATAAAATGTCGGATCTTAGTTCACACAATTTTGGTCTTAAAATGGAAGAAAATTCCTTCACCACCATACCACATGGTGTAGGTCTTACTTTTGACCTTTAAAACAAATAAATTTTCTCGAACATGAAAAATCATCCAATGGTGTAGATCCAAGAAATATACGTGTCTATCAGAGGGATGACTTTTGAATCATATATATACTTGAACCCTTGAGTATTCCTCCCGGAAAAAAAAAAAAAAAAAACATTGAATTAGGGTTAAGTCCCCCCCCACCCCTTTTCCTTTTTATATGTGCAATTTTTGATATGTAATTTTTGAAAAGAAAACAACAATAACTACAAATAACTGACCCCATCTTTTCTCAACAAGTATATGGAAGTAAAAAATGTCCTATGTCTTTTCCTTCTTCTTTTTTCCTTACATATTTTCCTAACTTTTTTCCAAGGTACCATACTCCTTATGATATAAAATAATTTCCCAAAAAAGTGGACAATTAGAAAGTTGAAGATTTCAAAATTGGAAAATTGTTAAAATGTTGGTGCACTAATAAGGTTTATGACAGACCACAAAAGTGGCTACAAAAAAAAGTGAAAGATTAAAAAAATCCCCATTAGTTGTTAGGTTTAGTCTTCAACGACAGACCAGAAAAGTGGCGGCAAAAAAATATGCAAGAGAAATTAAAAATCCCCATTAGTCCTCACAATGTTTTCGTCTTTAACAACAGACCACAAAAGTGGCTGCAAAAAAAAAGCAAGAGAAATTAAAAATCCCCATTAGTCCTCATAATGTTTTTGTCTTTAACAACAGACCACAAAAGTGGCTGCAAAATGCTAAAAAAAGAAAAAGTTCATGAGGTTTAGTCTTGAACGACAGACCACAAAAGTGGCTACAGAAAAAAAATAAAAGAAAGATTTAATAGTTCCCATTAGTTGTAAGGTTTGGTCTTTTAATGACAGACCACAAAAGTGGCTACAAATTAATTAATTAAAATTTTCCCCATTGGGAATTAGGTTTAGTCTTTAACGACAGTCCACAAAAGTGGCTACAAGAAAAGCAAGACTGTCAAAAAGTCCCCATTTAGTCGAAAGGTATATTAACGATAGACCACGAAAGTGGCTGCTAAAAAGAAAAAGAAAAACCAAGAGAGATTAAAAGTCCCCCCTTTAGTCAGAAGGTTTAGTGTTTAGTCTTTAGCGAAAGACCACAAGAGTGGCTGAAAAGAAAAAGAAAGAAAGAAAATGGGGATTAAAAGTCCCCATTAGTGGCCTCTGACCCTTCGCCTCTTCTGGCACGGCACGACACGCCCAGATTGATTCTTCGTCTTCTTTCTTTGACTGTTCGTTTTGGAGTCTTCTCGTTCTCTTGCGCACACGCGCTTGCGTTGTTGTTCTCGTCTCCAAAAATTTTCTAATTTTTTTAATTGAAAACATTTGTTTCCACGATCATCTGGTGCGTGAGAAACTGCGGTTTCTGAGGAAATTTTTAACAATTTTTTTGGTTTTGGTTTTGGTTTGGTGGCAGGAAGTTGAGAATTGCGTTTTTTTTTCTTGAGTTTTTTTTGCGTTTTGCGGAAGCAGGGGGGGAATTGGTGCGGAACTTTCGGTTTTCCCTTGTAATACAGCAACTTACGTCGCTCTACGTAACGCGGCGTGCGAAATTTCTGCTTCTCATTCTCTTGGTCTTGGTTTTGATTTATATTCTCTGCGAAGAGAGCGTCTGCGGAGCTTGTTATTGTTGCTGTTCTTCTACTACTGTCGGAAGAGATTGATTTTGGAAGCATTAGGTGGAATTGTTGGCTTTTTTCTGTTACGTCCGAAATCCTGTTTCTGTCCCTCGAATTTTTTGCAAAGAGAAAGCTCCGGATCCTGGTGCTGGCCTTGTTCTTTTTCCCCAAGAAAAGTGTCTTCGGAGGTTGTTGTTGTTCTTCTGTTGGAAGAGATTGATTTGGAAGTATCTGCTAGAAGCGTGGTTTTTTTCTCGTCTTCCTAGGCCTGCGAAATTCTGTCTCTACCTCTCGGATTTTGTCAAAAAAGAAAACTGTGGATCCTGGTGCCGGACTTGTTCTTTTTCTCCAAGAAAGTGTCTTCGGAGGTTGTTGTTTTTGTTGTTTGTTCTGTTGGACGAGATTGATTTGGAAGCATCTGCTAGAATCGTGGTCTTTTTTTTCCCTGGTCTTAAAGTCTTGCGAAATCCTGTCTCTGCCTCTTGCCGCGTGTGGTATCTCACGTAGAGATCTGCTGATAGGCGCTTCCACAAGAAGTATCGGAGGTTCCAGTGTGTGGAAAACCGTGTGATTTCGAAGAGAAAGAAGAACTTGACAGGAGGAGCTCCGTAAGAGTAATAAGGGTGTAGCGGTTGTTTAAAAAAAGAGGCGGCATGTCTCCGGGAGTAGCGATACAAGTTGTACAAGGATTGGGAGCACTGGCAAGCGCATGGGCGATCAAGTCGATAATAGACGCAGAAGAGCAAAAGCCGATGGCAGGAGGATTCCGATGCGCAACTTGTAACGGCTCCAGGAAGGTACCATGCCTGTGCACAAAGTGGTCAGATAACGATATAGGCTGTGGCACTTGCAGTGGGACCGGCATGATGCGCTGCAGCAGTTGTGGAGGCACTGGAACTGGAAGACCTCTACCTGTACAGATCCGGGCTTCCAATATGTCGGGGGGAGGAGGAAACCGAAGGACGTGAATCCTTACTGTTCCAAGAATCTCACCCACATTCAAAATTTATCGCCATGGCTTTTTTTTCCCTCGCTCAATTCTCATATTTATTTGCCGCTGGTGATCATGGCCCTAAACCCTAATTGCTCGGCCTCTGAAATTCCTTTGTCGAAAATCTCTTCGACCTGGTAGTAGTTAGAGAGATAGATGGAGTTGCCTTTTGACTTCTAAGGATTGAAGAGCAGCTCTGCAGTGCCAACTCATTGTCAGAGGAGTGTTTTTTGGGAAGCCAAGTCTTGCTGACATGAAACACACGCATATTGTGATGCATGACAGCCATCAGAACTTTTTGCTCAGGACTATGGTGATAATGGTATAAAGGCTTAGTCTTTGCCACAGTGCCATAGATAGATATATTGATTTGTAGGCCCAGAGTTAGTTCCTCTGTACAGAGACAGTTATTTCACCAGTTAAGAATTCAATTTTAGACTGCAAGTGATTTTGGGTTGTTTGGAATTTAGCTTGTATGACTTGGGTTACTATTCCAGATTGATTGCTCAAACCTGTGTTAAAACAAATTCTGCCTTGCCAGGATGTTTTCACAACAAATTGTTTGATACTACTGTAACCACACTTCTTTCATTATGGATGGAGTTATAACTTCTTGATGTTTCTGTACTTGAAAAGCTTGTTTTGATTTTGTTCTGAAGAGTTGCTAGGAGTTGAGCCTGTGGGGAGGGTTTGTTTTGGGTATCGTTCATGGTGTTGTTGCTCTTGCTTGTTGACATGCCACCAATATGCATTAAGTATAAAGGTAAGTTTCTGCTAAAAGTTTTGAGACAGGGAAGATGGAGATGGGTTCCATCTCTCCGAGTCTCTGATGATGATGATGTGAGACATGGAAGATGAAGATAGATTCCATCTCTCCGAGTCTCTGACAATGATGATGTGACACAGGGAAGATGCAGATGGTTCCATCTCTCTGAGTCTCGGACAATGATGATGTGACACAGGGAAGATGAAGATGGGTTCCATCTCTCTGAGTCTTTGATGAGTTTGTGATGATGGTGTGAGACAAGGAAGGGGGTCTTATATGACAAAGTCAAGTTTTCACTGCTAAACCTTGCCTGTCTGCAACTAGAAGTCTGTAAGAGATGTGGTAGATGACATTTGATGATTGCAAGCTTTGATGTGATTCTTCTCTAGGTTTTCTCAGGCATCTCCTGATATAGTAGTATTGCAACTGTGTCACTTTGGACTCAATTTATGCCTAGATGATTGATGTTTTGTAAACAATGGAAGGAAACTGGTAAAGGTGAATTTGTGTAGTACTTAAAAGCATGATGCCAAATATGTGTGCTGCTGTGCAATTCAATCTCAACTCTTCTATTGCTCCAAAGCTACAACATGCACCATGCTACCAAAACTCGCACTCTAGCATTCTGGTTAGTACCACAGGTTTCTTTTTGGGCAAAATTTTCACCACTTGGCAAAAAGTTGCAAAGGAGTTTAGTGGAAAAAATGCACCAAAGTCACCAGATTTATGACAGGATTCTTGAAACTTTCTACTTCCACTCTGAACTGTAGCCAAATTTGGCTAATTCCTCTTGTGGATGATAATTCTTGAAATTTTTTACCTCCTCTGTGAACTGTAGCCAAATTTTGCTAATTCCTCTTTTGGATGATCACCAGTGTCTACATCAAAAGAAAAGCCATGGTGCGTACATCATCATTTAACACCAACAGATTTCACACCACCCATGAAAACCAAAAATCAGAACTTCTGTGCAGATAAGGAAACAAAAGTCCAAAGATGATATGCTGAAATTAAATTATGCTTGCAATTTTTGACGTTCAGGAGTTTGGTGGAATCAAAAAACCCACCAAGTGTGAACAATACACACTAGACCATAACAAAAACTGTATTTGAGTTTTTGTATCCGCATTAGTTTAAAAGCATCACATACTTGAACTTGTCTGTAACAAATGCTTCTACAGGTGTGTACACTATTGTCAAGCAGGTTGACAAAATAGTCCTCAAAACCTCCCGGAATGGAGCAAATGGGAGCAGCCCAGCCATGGCAGGCAACACTAACACTAAACAACCATGGAACAAGAGGCGACGCACCCATGGATTTACCAGGTAATACTGTCGCTGTTTATCAAGGGTATGCTGGGGTGCACCATTTAGCAACCAGTATAAATATGGTGTGAAGCATGTGGTGCTAGCATGAATTACACACAAGGATTCCCAGACAAGAAGCCAATGGTAACCAGATCCCCCCATACTGTCTACTGCAAATTTTCCAGCAACTCCGCACAGACCCCCCAAGATGATCAGAAGGATAGTGGCAGGCATAGCCTGACTGCTACTTGTCACACTTTTGCGCAGCAGGGTGGCAGCTACCATTGATATGATGCCCAGCCCTAAGAACATTCTGACTGCAACTGTCAGATTACAGAACAACATCTGCATCTGCGCACTCATCAAGTTGAGGGAGTCAACTATTTTTTTGAAACCTGGTATCATTGAATGACTGGGTTCCTGCAGCCACAAACCCAAACTCTCATGTCAATAATTTGCAGGAGGAACTGCCACATACATAATGATTCATTCCAGTAAGGAATCTACAGCTAGGATCCACCTCATGCTACAAAAGACTTGTTAAGGGTTCTCCCTACAGATTTCAATTAGTACTAAGACTGATTCACCATCACATTCTTGGTAACTGGTGTAACACAAAGAGGTTTTACAACTATGAGGCAACTTGCTTACCTATTATAACTATCTTGCTACCCATGCACATTTATGAGCGATCATATCCTCCTAAGGGCATATACTCTCAAGTGCATACTCAGCCAGTGCTGAAAAAGCACTGGAAAGTGTGATGAGCTGCCTGAAATCGGGTAAAATTACAGAGGAGAAGCAAAGGGAGAGAAAAGATAAAGATACTCACAAAGACAGCTGGCTGACAATGCGAAATGACATCGACAAGACGAGCATATGAGTAATTCCAGCCTCCATATAAAAGAGCACATAGCATCACAAATAGTCCAGCCACCAGCTCATCAGCACATGTCCGACTGAGAAGATCATATGCCACAGCCAATTTCCGATCTCGAATCTCCATCTCTCGGAACTCTGCCTTTTCACGACTCAGACTGACATTCTCCCGCATGAGCAAGTTGGACTCTGATCTAAGATGGAGGTGTTCTTCATCCAAGTTCAGGCGCTTGAATTGGTATGCAAGCTCAAGAGTCTTCAGATAATTCGATTGCTGTTTTTCTGCCAGCGATTTCTTATACCAGTGTAAGAATTCTTGCTGCAAATTTCCTGCACTCCCATCAAGTGAGAGAGTTGAAAGCACCATATCTTGTCCCATTCCTGATGGAAACTGACTTGGAGGGATTTGATTTGCTTCTTTGTCAAGTTCCCTTGTCTCCATTGGACTTGCAGGTTGTTCATGCCATGGTTGTTCACTTCCAGAACGTGATGATGCACCTTCAAACAAACCAGTGTCTAAAACATGGTGATCCACCTCCCTGACCCTGCTTCTATAACCCTCCAACCTGTGACTTCCTTGAGTAAGAGTCTCATGGATGTCATGCCCTTCATTCCTCTTCATTCGAAAAGTTCTTCCATTGACATTTGGAGGCCTTGAGCTGCTACTTGGCATGTCACCAAGTTCTCCAAAGCCTTCCTGGCCTGTTTGACAAGGTCCACTACCATTTAAAAAAATCCCAGTTGTAATTTTTGACTCAATCTCTGCTCGTTGGTGAGCAGAACTACCAGCAGGGGCGCCATTACTTCCACTACACAGACTTTCAGCATAGTGACCTGATTCAGTTTTTCTTTGTGTAAAAGCACTTCCCACCTCTACCTCTGGATTGTCTGAAGAAAATGTCATCCGTTCAAACTGCTCAGTGAGATCATACTGCAGGTCACAGTCATCTGTTTCAATCCCAGTATCTGAGTTTGTAGATTCAGAATCTTGGGCATACTTTGGTTTCAAGTTGCCATTTGTGATGCCCTCTGCCACTCTCCCCAATACTGTCCTACTAGGAAAGCCATCCTGCAGACACTTGTGGGATCTTGTAGACTGCTTTCCTTGAGGCCCACTGCGCACCAGCCTTTTTGCAGATGCCACTTTCACACTGCCTATGAGCCGATAAGTACTCTGGAATGCCTGCTTGAATTGATCCACAAAGCTGGAGCATTCACTGCCCATGATCTGCATACCATAGGAACTCTGCACTCAGAGTCCACTAAATCATGATGCCTAAACCCAAAGCCAGAGACATTGATATAAGGAGAATTACTAATGCAAAGATAACATTGAAAAGCTGAAGCATTAGCAGCATCTCACCGGTGATAATGATTCCACCATTGCAGCCTCCAACAGCTGCAGAAGATAGACTGTCAAAACATAAGAAAATGCTAAGGTAACAACTGACAAGAACTTGCTATGGCAACATTACCATACATGAGAAATAGCCCTACAATAAATAATAACCATAGGACTTTTGCCCCACATTATCTAGCACACATCTCATCTATTATCAAATATACTAGGCCAGAATCCTTCCTAGTTCCTGTTGATTGCAGTCTTGACAATGATAATTTGACATTATATTGTCAAGGCTGAAGACAGGATGTGTAGCAATCAATAGCACCTAAAAAGAGATCCAAATATGGTGAAAATAATGCAGCAATATGCCCCAGAACAATAAGAAGAACGCTACAAATTTCAGCTACAATGTAAGACATTAAACCCACAGAGCAAAACATTGCAGCACATAAAGTCTCTTTCTAACAACTGTCAAGAGTTCCAAGTAAGGAAAACACTACAACATGGAAAACCTGGAAATGGCATGCAGGGCGACATTTATGCTGACATAGTTACTAAAGTTAGAGTAGAACTTCACATTTGTTCACTGTCAGTCAAACTAAAAGCCATTAAGCAGTAGCAGGCACATCCACCATGAGGAATACCTTTGCAAGTTCATCAGCTGCAAATGGTCTGTCCTGACCAGCACGCTCATGTTCCAATACCTGCTGTGTTGCACCATATATCCAAATGCTCACTTTTCAGGCTTTGCTCCAAAGATGCTGTGTAATGTGCTAGATTATCAAATAAGGAGGTGAACGGTGATTGGCAGGAAAGCTTCTTCTATGGTCTCTATATACTATGGTTATAAAATGATGGAGCCCAAACAACACCTGAACAAGTGTTCATTACAAATCCAAATTCCAGATATGACAAATAATCTGCAGATCATGAAGGAAAGTAATTCCACAATGAGGCATACAATTCCTTATAACCACAAGCTACAACACAGGAAGCTCTTATACAGAGGATGCAAGCTCTTCACCTCAGCAATGACAGTTGCAATGGCATTCCCAAGTGGAGCTGGCAAATTTCCAGCCTTCACATCAAAACGCCCAACAGGATCGACACTTGATGATGAGTAACCTGACACTGCCAGTCCTGTCACAGAGGGCACTGTCTGCTCAGGAGGAGGAGGAGGAGGAGGAGCACTCTTGATGCCCAATCGGTTCTTATTTCTCCAAATTAGGGTTCCCACAATGCCTATACAAGCAGCAACTTTTAGAGCTTTCAGCACATTTGCAGTCTTTTCCACAACTGGATCTTCTTGCAGCATATCAGTGTAAACATCCATGGCCATCTCCTTTTCCTCGGTGTTGTCAACACTGCAATCCAGTCCCATCAGATCACCAAATTCTTTAGCCCCTGCCTCTGAGATACCCCATGAACCTTCTGTCACTAATGGCATCAGTCAGCTCTTCATTCTGAGTAGATAGGGGGCCTCAAACAGCAGCAAAAAGGACCCATCTCATGAGCACAATTCACAAACAATGGAACCTGGATCCATTTCAGCACGAAGGGAAAAGGCAGGAAAAAACCCTTCACCTTGATTCAACTGATGCAGCAGCCCTCACAAATTCTGAACATTCTTGAGGGTTTCTAAGTCCTTCACATTCTTCATTGTGGGGACTTGTTTGAAATTCTCTGTTTTCCAATCCATAGCTGCCACTCTTCCCCTTCAATTCATCTTCAGTCCTTGCCACACCTTGTTCTTGTTCTTCTGCTTCTGATTCTACCTTTTTGTATATATCTGTTCTTTCATCTCTAAGCTCCGGCTTCAAGACCTCAGACTGAAGCTCTTGAGAAGCTTTACAAGAATCAGGAACTTCTTCAACATCTAGCTCCTTAGCTCCTGGCTCTGAATCTCCTGGAATGAACATTGGAAGCCCAGCTTCTTCTATGGACGCTTCTTCCACACCCTCGGAACTTGAAATCTGATGTCTCGAATCCCTCCTCTCCTCTGGGACGAACTCGTCCTCACGAGCTTCAGTAACGAGCACCTGCTCTTCTGAGAGTTCGTCTCCTAAACCCAGGTCGGATCTTTCACCTTCACGATCTTCAAAACCTAGAGAAGAAGAAGAGACTTTGCCGCCGGTTCCTGCCAAGGGATCGAAGAGCCCACCAGCACCGACAATTTCCGAATCCATGCGAACTACCTCTCCACTCGGTTGCGACTCAGATTCCAAAGACAAAGAAGAAGAAGAAGAATGATCTAATCGAGACGAATCCAAACCCCTTTCCGAAACATCCAAACAATGCAGCCATCGATCTAAAGCATTCCCAGCTTCATTGACGCGCAGACACCTCGACAATTCATCATACTCCAACTTCTCGTTATCAGTGCGAGAGCTTGTGTTAGAGGAGCCGCCACTCCCGGTTTCGACTTTCGCACCCTCCTCCTCCTTCTCCTCCTCCTCCGCAACAATCCCCACCACACTGGCACTGCAGACGACGACACACAGAAACCCTAAAACGAGAAACAAAGAAACAAAGCGCGGAACCATTTCTGGGCGCCACTGACTTGTACATAAAACGACACATGGAGTCCAGAAGGAGCAAGACGCAGCCCCGCGCACTATTCCCTCGACAAAAAGCCACACAAAAATTCCCAAAACCCGCAATGCAATCAAAACACAACAACAACAACATCGAAAAACACAAACGACACAAAACGGAGAAGACGCGCGACGCAGACTACGGCGCCCGAAGCTCGTCGCCCGGCGTTCCCTGATCCCAATGTTCCCACCCCTTTTGGGGAACACGCTGAACGCCAAAATGAAAAAGCAAGAAACCACTTGCAGGAACATCATTCCCATTACTCGTACGTTGTTCCCATCACTTGTACACAATGTTGAGGTGGCGGCTTAGCATTGGTTGATGATACTAGTTGAGCGTTATCTGGCAGGTGGTCATGTCAACGTGTCGTGCTGCAAAGCAAAAAAGAAGAGGCCATTGGTCTCTGCCACATTGGCGGCCTTGTAGATGTGGCGAACTGTGATTTGTCAAACAGTTCTGGCAGGTTTCCCCTCCAATTGTCATTTGACACGATTAGGACTCGATTGAAGTTTTCTGAGAATGTTTTTCTAGGGTATGTATTTTTAATAATCACTTAGTAATAAAATTATTCGTAAAGTCACCCTCTCTTGCACCCTCGATCCCCTCTTTAAGTGGTCTCCACAAAGTAAGGAAATTTGACTAATTCTCACCACTAAATGGTGAAACTCAGCATTTAATGCACAAGACTAATTATAGTATTTGTACAGGTAGGAGCAGTGAAAATGTATGTAGCAGCAGTGGAGGCGCTCCAAAAAAAGGAAAGAGGGGATGAAACTGAGTTTACCACCAAAATTGGTGGAAAAATTAGTTTGGATCCCAATTATTTTGTTTGTAAAATTTCATTCCCAGTTACGCAGTTGATGCCCTATTATGCCGAAACTGGCCGTTCTCGCCCCCTAATCGCCTGACTTTACGGATAGCTTAAATATATGTCAAGTTTTATACATACGGGGGCAGGCAAGTCAAAATATTAAAACTCATTTTGGGGCAAGGTCCAAATTTATATTGCAGTGAACTGGGCATGAAACCCAATGTGGGTACCAGACTCTGCACCAAACAGGGTGGGGGGGGGGAACTTCACAGATCATTTTAATGTATTGAAGATTCTAGCATTTAAATAGGGGGTAAGAGAATTTCGAGATTTGAAGGCTGGTTTTCTTTTCTCGATGTGGGGGGAGGATATTCTAATTGGAAAATCCAACTAGTGAATTTATATTTAAATGGCAGCATAAATGAGAAAATTTCAAGCTTTTTTAGTTTGATTATAAAATTTAATTATTGGATTTAATTTCTATGCCATTTGTCAATGTATGGATTGCCAATAAGATGCTTCTGAAATTTCAATCATGAGTTTATATTGGAAAACTTTTATTAAAAAAAAAGGTATGTGTGTAAAATAATAATATATGATGTGAGTGTTGAAGAAACCTTAAAGGAGATGAGAGCACCAATGTGACTTGGTTAATTAAATTATTTTAGGGTCATCTTGTGCTAAAAGGAGTCGATGGTGATGTCTTGAATCATAGTGTAATAGTCTTTTTAATATTGTTTCACTATGCTTTATGTGCTTATTAATCATTAGTTTGACTTTAAAAATGTTGAAATGTATTTTAAATTTAATTATTTGAAACTTATTTTGATGTTAAAGTATAATATTAAAAAGATGGGCATACAAATACAACACATAATTTTCAACATTAATTTAGTTTTTGAAACTTACAAACATGTTAAATAAATATTAGTTATGGTAACAATGGCTCCTTTTATCATGATTTGACCCTTTATGATATTTTAATTGTGGGTTATTTAGGTTGATATAAGTAACATATATTCAAACCATACTAATTGAGATGTCCATGATTTTCATAAAATGGATAGTGGATAAACAATTTAGAATTGAATGGCATGTTAATTTAAATGACCCTTTGTGTTTTATCTAAATGATGCATATTTAAGTAATCAAACTTTTAAGGTTTAAATTAAATTTCACAATAATTGAGTTTGGTTCCTATAGTAATCATCATGGGATAAAAATCAAGGTGTCAAATACTTCAATAATGTCATGCTTGTACATGGCCTCATACATGATGGTTGGTTACGGGCATGCCCATCATGTCTTTTAGGGTTAATGTACATTTTAAAGTGATTGTATGTTATTAGGTGTTTAGTGTTTTAGCTTGTTGGCGACTATATAAAAGGCCAATCCTTTCTCTTTTCTTTTTAGTTTTACTAAAATTCCTTTGTTAGGGATAGTCTCCTCCATAATCAAATTCGATTTCTAGATGTTCACGACGGTTCTTACACGGCCACCATCTATATACACTACATGTTTTTTCCTTCTTTGTAATTTAATTCTAGAAAAACTACTCTCTATTGCTTATTGTTGAAAGTGGCAGATTTTTTTTGGCTTTGAGTTCTTGAGTTTCTTTTATTGGTGTTGTTGTTGGTGTTGTTGTTGCCGGAGGGAGCTTGCATTGTTACATTTTCGCCAACCAACATAGCTGGGATCAGGGGAGTAACGTATCCTAAAGAAGTTTCTTTCTTTCTTTCTTTCTCATTCTCTTTCTCTTTCTTGCATAGAGACATGTGCTCTTTCTTTCTCATAGAGGTGTCCACCTCCAAGACTCTTGGAGTTAGGTGTAGTGTGAAGTAAAAAAAAAATTTCTACAACGTAGAACTACGAGCTGCAATGCGGTGTCCGCCACGTTGGTTTCCACCATTACTGTAGAGCTCATGTCATAGTAGTTGTTGTAGTGTCGCCATGTTGCCGGACATTGCGTTGTTGGCTGCCACGTCGTTGGATGTTGTGTCGCTGGCCGCCATGTCATTGGACGTTGCGTCGTTGGACGTTACATCGCTGGACATTGCGTCGTTGGCCGCCACGTTGTTGGACATTGTGTTGTTGGCCAGTGTAGTCAATGTTCGTTTGATGTCATTGTCAAGGTCTAATTAACATCATAGTCAACATTCGTTTGACGTTGCAGTTGGACGTCTATTCGACTTTCGTCAGATGTCCATCAGACTTTCGTCGAACTTCTATTGGACATCCATTTCGTTTCGTTCGATGTTCGTTGCTATTCCGTCCGATGGTAATCAGTTCTGTTTGATGTCCATCACCATTCTGTTCGACATCCGTCATTGTTCCACCTATGTCCATTCACCATTCATCCCCATCGACGCACCGTATTCTTGAAACCATACATTGTGTTAGAACTTTGTAGCTAATGTTCTGTATTGTTACAAAATTTTGAGGCATGGGACAACACTATGTCTTCGAATGATGAGAGCATTACCGTTCAGCCAGAGCCCAGGTATTAGTTACGAAGTAACACATAATCATTTGAGTCGATTTCTTTGAGCTCACGATCTTCAAAATGGTACCATTAAATGTCTACAGTCCCACCATTATCCAATACAACTCCTACCAGGAAGTTAAGTTCAAGTTACACTACATCAAAGTCCATTTGGAGGGGTTAATAAGTGGGGTACACATGTTGCCACACCTGCTTTCACACCATCATCGTATATTTTGTTGCAAGTCGTTACCTCTACACCCATATACACCATGGAGGTCAGCAGTTCTTTTCGGAAAATTGAGAAATTCAACGAAAGGCCAAGTATTATTTTTTTGAAAGAGTTGAAGGCAACTTTCTCAACTATGGTTTGTGAATTGGAACTCAAGTATGGCGGTAATTACATTGAAATGTTCGCATTCAAACAATTGGCTTGTTATGTGCACTAAGAGGCATTAGATGTCGACGAGCAACATTTTTCAAGGATTTTGGGCGTCACTTAAATCCCTAATCCAACCTACGCCAGAGCCATCGCCGCCGCTTTTCAAGCTACACTACAAGCTGCCATTGCACATCATGGGATTATGCTTAATAATCCAGACTCAGTACCTACCTTAGTAAACCTTTGTCCTTAACAACTCATTGTTGCTACCATAAACATTCCTCCCAACATCAATGCATTAGCTTTTGTTGATCCAATGGGGGAATTTTTTCGAATTCTTGAACTAGAATTTCCAGTCAAGAGTTTTGAAAAAACTCTATAACTCACCACCTTCTCTCGATAGAAGGATGAAACCCTCAAAATGCTCTATAGGAGGCTTCTCAAGTTCAAAGAGGATACTTAGAGCATCATAGAATTGGAAGTTGCCCATTGGTATCCTCGTTCATTGGAAGGTATTCTGACACTCCATGTGCAGGTTTTGGAACGAGTTTTTTGCAGAATTTAGAAACTCGTACACTTTGCTGGATGTGTATAACATTTCTAAAAAGTTGGAATTGGCTCATGCACACTATGAGGTTAGTACTATGAAGCCTCCCTTACGTTCAAGGCTTTAACCTCCACTAGTTACACCAACCAGATCATCACATTTTTCTTCAAGGATTAAAGTAATGCATTTAACTACACCCATCCTACCTTCTTGCAACTATTGTGGCAATCTTGCCCACAAAACTAATGAATGCAACATTCCTTCCAAGGATCTCTTTTGTGATTATTGTGGGAAAGAGGGACATCAAGAAGCTATTTTTTTTGCCAAGTTCCCGAAACGGAAGCAACTTCAATTACCATGGCAAAATCTACCAACATCTTCCGCTACCCCTCAACCAAAAGCCAAGGCACCTCAACTTTCCACTCAGGCTTTCCCCACCAAGGGTAATTCTAGTAAGAATGTTAAGAAGAAGGAGCATAATGCTGACAAGAGGGAAGTGCTTCAAGCCCATGCCATTCAAATTCAAACTTTGCAAAATGAACTTGAATCATTAAAGGCCCAACTTGTTAATCTAAAAAGCAAGTCTTCTCAACCAACTAGTCATGCCTAACCTGTACAAAATTCAAGATCACGGGAAAGACCTCTTAGGTCATTCTATGGCCTCTCGCACGATGCCATGGTTAGGGAGCATGTTTTTTTCCAATGCACATAATTCTAGTTTCACACCAGAAATTGCCACTTCTTTTTGCCCTTCCTATTTTGTAAAACAAGAGGCTAATGTGGCACCCAAAGTTTCTGCCACTAGGTAGGTAATTTAGATTAGTGGAGTCACATATGGTTCAAGTCCTATTACTAGGGCTAAAGGAGTTCGAGCTGTCGTGCAACAATCTTTTCGTCCTCTTAACACGGAAAAAGAACGCACCTTGTTGGCGAGGGGGGAGGAGACTACTACAACACAAGCTACTAGGGCATCAACTTATCATGTCCTAGGAGTACATGTACATAAAAAAAACACACAACTTTCCACTGATTAGCTTATGGAATGCCAACTTCAAATAAGTGAAGTGGTTCAAAAGCTTGTGAGTACACCGTTGTTTAGTTTTCAAGATTTGAAACTAAGCACCAGGGACATAATTGCAATACTAAAGGATACCCTAAACACTACATTAGGTCCTTTACTAATCCATGATCCACATGCTACAGGGGTCCCATTCAACACCCTGAAGAAACATTCGATTGGCGCACGTGTTGGAGATGGCGTTCGTAATTTATTCACTAGTTCTAACATGGCTAAACCAGTAGGCTCTCCTACCTCTAATTCTACATTCACATATCAAAAGGGAGCTAAGAACACCTCACTTGTGGATTTGTTATTCAACAAAGGCGTTATGGATAGCCATTCTCTTCACAAAGTCTCTTAGTCATTTCCAAAAGTGGTGCCTAATGAGAGAACTTCCATCCCCATCGGAGTTGCCATTATCGACAATACTGAGTTAGCAATCCACGTGGGAGGACATACACCTAAAGTGGTACTTCTCGATACAGGTGCCCAACTAGTGATTGTTGGAGTTCAATTTGCCAAGAAGATGGGCATGATCGATTCTAAACTACGAAAATCTATGTGGCAAATTTGCACCGCTAATGGGAACGTAAAGGAGGTACTTGGGGAGAGTTCGGATTTGATTACACTTAACTTCAATGAAGGTATAGATCAGGAGCTTTGCCTATAGGTTAGATGTTTAGTCACGAATGCCACTAGTTACAATGTGCTCATTGGGCAAAAGGCCCCATTTCCACTAGGATTTACAATTGACAATTAATTCGAGCATGCGTACTATCGAGTGGATTGGGAGATTGATGGTCATCGTTTGGGATACATACCCTTTGATTTACATGGGAACCATAGTCCTATGGTTCACCATTGTATGCTCAAGGAAGCACACACCATTTCTTACATCCAACAAGCTAACCACAAGTGGATAGAAGGTGATGAAGAGGAGACAGCTTACACCCAAGCTACTGAAAGCTTGAAGGTGGTTCCTATTGACATTCAACATGGATTAGAGGTTTTACAGAAGTTCAAAGTAGCCCACAAACCCTTGGTCAAAGCTTTATCTAGTTTTGAGAACATGGAAAGCCATGGTGAATTAAATAAGCCAGTATTTCATTAGCTAATCACTTGGACATCGCCTAAAGAAGGGATTACATTACTAGAGCTCTTTGGTGGTATTGGTATAGGTCTCAAAGCCCTACTACAATCAGGGATGATGGTTCAGAGGTATTTTTACTTAAACATTGATTGTATTACAAGGCAAATGGTGACATCGAGAATGAGGGAACTCACAGCTAGATTTCCACAACAATTTGCAACCATCGCATGGAAGGCTAGTTTCACGTTTTTGCCCCCTGACATACAACTAATTTAGGAAAAACATATGGAATTACTTGGCCCTGTGGATCTCATCATTTTAGGTTGAAAGTGTCAAAGATTCTCAATGGCTGGATTTGGAGAAGGCTTGAGTGACACAAGATCTAGTCTCTTCATGGACATGGTATGATTGATCACTTGGGCTTAATCCATTTCTCCTACGCTCGATTATGTAATTGAGAACACCCCTTTTCAACTTGACTAGAGGGAGAAAGTCCAGGAACACTACACATTGGTCAAGCATTACTTTAGAGAGCCACTCTTATTCGATGCAGCACAATGCGATTCCTATGCGCACCGGCTGCGCAACTGGTGGACCAACCTTGCACCACTTTCATTTGTGCAATTAGTTTTAAAATACACCATCAGAGACCCCAACCTGGAGGTTTTTCACATATTGGATAATCAGAGCTATTGCCAACTAGTTACAAGGCAAGAGAAACTTCTTTGGTTTCTTACAAACACAATAGGAAAACTAAGAGGTGTTTGGCCCACATTTGTCTCCTTCCTAGGAGCACACGCCTTTCAAGGAGATGGACCAAGCCTGGTGTATCGTCATGCTTCAGCCACTTGGGATGAACCAAGTCCGGAAAAAAAAGAAAGGGCTATGTTGTTCCAAACTAGCACTATTAGTCACACCAAGGTGACTAGATTGGAGCGTAACGTTTTACTGGGGAGAGGCATGGACCTGAACTCCTTTACATGGTTGTTGGTAACCTGTGTACTCTTTCAAATGTACACAACACCAACACTTATTCAATCAGCTTGTAGTTTTGGTGATGCGACCACATGGCACCTCAACCAAGTACACTTGCTTATCTTCAACACTCTACATTTCATTCTTAGTGTTGGGGGGGAGGAGGTACCATGTAATTTGACTCAAGTTGTTTCTAATACACCTAGAAGTACATTAACTTTTGGAGAAACAATTATAACTTTCTACGAATCTACGTAGTTGGATAGTGGAGAACCTAGTACACCAAGTTTTTCAAACACACTTTCCAACTCCATTCCATGTGTTTCCAACTACCCTTTTGTTATGGGGAACAAGCTCACCAAGAAGGAAAGAGACCAAGTCACAAATTTGTTAATTAAGTATGAGAATGTGTTCGCATTCTCAATGAAAGACTTAGGTAGGTGTAAGATCATGTAATTCTTTATATACCTTACAAATGAGACACTTGTCTATCAAAGGAAGCATAGGTTGAGCAAGCATGAGTGGGAACTAGTAGATGAAAGATGCAAAAAGTTCCAAGAAGCTGGTCTCATTCAGCCATCAAGTTCTGATTTCGAAACTACTACAGTAATGCCAACAAAGAAGGATTCAGCTGGATTATGGATTGAGAAAAGGATCTGCAAGGATTATAGGCCTTTGAACCTAGTTACACCTCAGGACAAGTACCCCATGCCCATCCTTGAAGAATTGTTTGATAGCATTGGAGACTCAAACATCTTCACAATTGTGGATCTGAGGCAAGGCTTTAACCAGATTGTGTTTACTGCGAAGGATCACAAGAAAATGGCATTCCATGGAAGCAACAAGTTGTGGGAATGGCTTGTGATGCCTTTTGGATTGAAGAATGCACCTGTCTTCTTTCAGCGAGTCATGGACCAGGTTCTTGAAGGGGCAAATTTTTTGAAATGCTACGTAGATGACATCCTAGTGCATAGTAAGGGACTCCTGCAACATTTGGCTCATCTTGAGGAGTTATTCAAGAGGCTCCATGAAGTCAATATGAAGATCCATCCTAAAAAGTGTGAGTTTAATATCATTTCAGTAGTCCACTTTGGACATAGAATTTTGCCAAATGGTATTATGGTTCATTGGGCCAAAGTAGTAGCCATTTTAGAGATGCCCAATCCTACTGATGTTCACACTTTGAAGAACTTCATCAAATTATGTAATTACTACAGAATTTATGTCCAAGATTTCAATACTATTGCTCATCCTCTTTATGCATTATTAAAGAAAGATGTTGCTTGGACATGGAGTGATGAGGCTCAAGAAGCTTTCAACACACTCAAAGAAAAGCTTTCAAAGTTCCCATTTTGAGAAAACTTGATTTCAGCAAGGTCTTCATTCAACACACTAACTGGAGTGCTTTTGGTATTAGAGCTATTCTTGGCCAACTTGATAAGGAAGGCGAAGAATATGTTATTGCTTATGCATCCCAAAACAACAATAAGGTTGAGAGCAACTATTCTTCATACAAGGGGGAGTGCCTTGTTGTTGTATGGGTTGTCATACATTTCAAGCCCTATATTTATGGCACCAATTTCACTTTGTATACCAACCATTAGCCTATTAAATGGTTGATGACCAATGATAAACTTACTAGTAAGTTAACTCGTTGGGCGCTTATACTTCAAGAATATGAGTTCAAGGTTATTCACCGACTTGGTATTACACATCAGAATGTGGATACCATGTTGCGGAGACCTCTCACTACCTCTAAAGATTTTTCAGAAGCCAGGCAAGACTTTGACCAAATTTTAGCAATACATGTATTTGATGCATCTAGTTATCTTGCACTATTGTAATGTAACCTTGTTGAGCATCCCATTGTGGATATATGGGAGGACTTAGACACTTTGAGGTTTTTTCAACATGGGGAATACCCTCCCCAAGTTACATCAAGTCATCGAGATCGCATACAACAACGGTCCAAATGTTACTCATGGAAGGACAATCACCTTGTTCGATGCTTACCACAAGGCGACATAGTAGTTCCTCCACCACATGAACGGCTTGGTTTTATTCAAAAGATACACTCGGAGCTTGGACACTTTGGAGTTAAGTGTATTTATAGCCTTCTCGCTCCTCATTACCATTGGAGAGGTATGTATGCTCAAGTCCAAGACGTCATTGCTAGGTGTGAACAATGTGATAGAGTGAAAACTTCTTTTTCCTCTCGACAGCTCACACTTTTTCCACTCCCTATTTAAGGCATATTCTATCGTTGGTCATGTGATTTAACTGGAGAGTTACCATAGACCTCCAAAGGTAATGTTTACATCATGATTATGATTGAGCATTTTTCAAAGTGGGTCGAACTTGTTGTGCTGCCAGACAAGTCATCACACAGCACTAGCCAGGCTTTTTTATAACAGGTCCTAGGTAGGTTTGGGGCTTGTGCTGAATGCCTTACTGATCAAGGATTAGAATTTAGGAGAGAATTCCAAGACCTACTTGACCATGCTCTCATTGACCAACGCCGGACTTCAAGAGATCATCCCCAAGTTGATGGCCTTGTAGAGAGGATGGTTCAGACATGCAAGAAGGGACTTTGGAAGATTTGCTTCACTAGGAACAAAGAGGATTGGGACCTGGCCTTCCCTTACATCGCCATGGGTTACAGGATGTGCAAACATGCCTTTTTGTCTCATTTTTTTCCTTACTTTCTATTTTTTGGAAGACATCCCATTCCACCCTCTTCCATTGCTACTCAAATGGACTAGGTTGTGGACTTGGACTTTCCATCCACTTGGGCTAGGGTCATCGTAGAAAAGGCTGCTCTATTCAAGAGGGTTATGCCCATGGCCATGGAAAACTTGTCCATGGCACAACATCGAAACACTTTACAGTATGCACACACACGAGGTGGCAATTACAAACCTAAGGTGAGATAATTTGATGTTGGTGACTTTGTGTATTTCCAACAGCAACTTAATGATACTCTAAACATTTCTTCCGGTTGCACTATCTTAAGGATTAAGGCGATTAGGCCTTCAGGTGTGTTGGAATTACAAGGAGTTGACGAACGCACAATTTAGGATCACTCCAAAAATTATGCGCCCTGCCATGTGCCAAACTTGGATCCTACCATCATCACATCGACTTGGATTCCTCCACTTGACTATCCATGTCATGTATGTTAGAGGACAAACGATGCTAATTAGATGTTGCTTTGTGATAACTGTAATGGTGGATACCATCTTTTTTACCTCAAGCCGGAGCTCACTCAAGTTCTTGCCGACATTTGGTATTGTTCATCATGTTTTCCTGTAGCACCTTGATTTTAACTTAAACCATGCCACGTTTTTCCCGGCTCAGGTCTGGGGGGGGATACATGAGAATTTCATCTCAGCCTCCTCTTGTGCATTGTATATATATGTGCGTGCATATCTTTTTGGTTGATTAATTTTTACCTTTGACTAGTTTTCGTCTTTTGTTTAATAGAGTTTATTATGGATTTACACCTTTATGACATCATACGTCATGACACTACACGTCACAACAACTGTCATGTTCGTTCATGGCTTCATACATGATGGTTAATTATGGGCATGCCCATCATGCCTTTTAGGGTGAATGTACACTTTTAGGGTTAATGTACATTCTTAGGTGATTGTACGCTATTAAGTGCTTAGGGTTTTAGCTTGTTGGCAACTATATAAAAGGCCAAGTCCTTCCCTTCTCTTTTTAGTTTTTTTAGAATTCTTTTGTTAGGGAGAGTTTTTTCCATAATCAGATTGGATTTCTAGATGTTCATGGCGGCTATTACACGGCCACTGTCTACATGCACTACATGTTCTTTCCTTCTTTGTAATTCAATACATGAGAATTTCATCTTAGCCTTCTCTTGTGCATTGTATATATATGTGCATGCATCTTTTTTGGTTGATTAGTTTCTACCTTTGACTGGTTTTAATCTTTTTGTTTAGTAAAGTTTACTATGGATTTACACCCTTACGACACCGTACATCACAACACTACACGTCACGACAATAATAAATTGAATTGATATTTTTTAACAACTTAAGGTTCACAATTTAAATCCTTCTTATAATCATTTTTTAAAAAAAAATTGGAATATATTTCTTGATTGGTTAGGTTTCAAAGCAAAGGTTTTAAGTTGAAAGGGAGATGGCAAAAAAAACTCAAGAATAGAATGTGTAAAATGAAATGGGATTTTTTTTCATAATTAGATTGAATGTTGGGAGGTTTGCAATGTGCCCCAAACTCTCCCAATGTATGCATGCACAAATGCCTTGGCTATATTATTGTCTATGTTATATACACAATTTGTGTTTCTTATGAAAGTTTTGAGCTCCAAATGATGCATTTAAAAAAAAAAGTTTAGAATTTTTTGTGTGGATAACTTCATTTTGTGGATAACTTCAAATCATTCCCCACTAAAATGAAATTTTTATTCTTTATATGTAAGCATTTATTATTAGAATGTGGGTTGAATTCTTGTTTTATTGTATTGTAATGTGATTTTTTGGGTTGAGAATTTAATAGTCCCTTGAATGATAAGGTTCAAAGTGTTCTCATGACATGAAACCATAATTGTGGTTGGATTTCTTGCAAGAAAGTAAACATGTGTGAAAGAGAACACACATGTAACAAAGGTTGAAAAAACTACCACAACTATTAGGTGTTGTATGATTACCTTACTAAAGTTTGATTGTTAATCATGTGTCCATCTAGTTGTTTTGTGTGCCAATCTTTAAAATCTATCTCAATTTATGTTATTCTTTACATTTCAAGATTTTGGGGGTTCTTTCTAGAGCACATGGTATGGTGTAAGTTGGATACATTTGTGCAAATATAAGAATATTGTGACATATTCTAGATGGTTGAACTCTTTTTCCCTAACATTTTCGATCTAAGGTAGTTATACTTTCCAACATTCCTTTACAAATTACATAACCTTCCATGGTGTTACGTGTACTACTTTGATTACATTAATGGATTATATGTTTCATACAAGGCATAGGTGCAATGTATGGCATACATGTAGTGATTATGTTTGGGTGAAATTGAAGTCATTGGGGGGTGGGAATGATAGCAAAGTAATCTCCTAATGAGATACAAGTGAATATGCCATAATTGTATGGTTGACACATGTATGAGTGATAAACTAAATCTAAAGGCCACTTATTGCCATTTTCACTTCTTATGGTAGATTGACATGCAACCTTAGAAGCACACATTGATGAAGGAACTGAACAAAAACTCCATCATACTACCCTTTGGTGACATGCAAGACAAGGTACATAATCCATCCATTCCAAATACAAATGTATGTGTATTGTATGTTATTAATACATCAAGATCCAAGTTTTTATGACACAACATAGGAGATCTAATGAGATCAAGGGTGAGTGACATTTTTGATGATTAGTAGATTGAGACCATAATGAAGGTAGTGTTACGTTATACATATGTCATTGTGTAAATTTAACATGGTTCAATGATTGGTGTATTGGTAGCTTCAGATAATGTCAATAAGTTTTTTTTAATGATAAATGGTAAATTTTTTAATTTAAATATAAATGATATAAGCATGGGTGGTGGCGTATTCATGACACACATACATTAGTAGAAATTGGCCAAAATGTAATCATTCTATTTGTAATTACATGTAAATATTAGTTATTTCTGACTACCTTTGAACATTTTTGCAATTATTTCTTGTGTTGGTCATATTTATAATTACGTTGCAACTAGTTTATGATTATTGTGGTTTTCATCCTTCATGTGAACAACATTTAGTTTGGTTTTCATCGAAGATGAACAATTTATGTCCCATTAGATATAAATGCAACTAATTTAATCGTAGCCCTACAAATATTCAAAAGTGTATTTTGTGTATTTTAAAAGTATAGTTGGGTATATATCTTAAGATTTACAAATGTATACTTTGAATGTGTATGAATGGCCATATTCCATGTGTGTTCAAGGATTATTATAAACATTAAATGACTTTCATATTATGGTTCCACTAGGTATATATTTTGAGTATATTAAAGTTCTATGTAAGATATTTAGTAAATACATTGTGGCCATATTACAAGTTTATTCAAGCTATTTTATTATATTTCCTAAAATTAATACAAATGACATTTATTTGAGCTTTGTGTTACAACGTGCTACTAGTGACGATCAATTATTTAAATTTTTTCTTATGTTTTCATATATTTATGTCAATGTCAAATTTAATTTAAATTAATATACATTTCATGGACGTGAAAAGACACATGTTAATTTTTTTTTTATATCCATGTTGGTGGATAGGAAAAAGGAGTAAGATAGTTATAAAATGGAGGTAGTTATTAAGAAAGATGGGAGATAGTTATTATGAAAGCTAATAGGAAAAGGATGTAGTTGTAAAAGAAAAAATTATGAAGTAGTTATGAAGTAGTTAGGCTTGAAAATGAGGTAGTTATTTTTGAATTGTTTTTGCAGTGGTTCAAGGATGATTATACAACTAAAATGGTCATGTAGAATCGACATATGAAACTTTTTGCAAAAAACCCCATATAAACTAGTTCTCACGTCATTGGAATTATTATATTTTTATTATCTTATTTATTTTATTGATTATCTTATGATAAAAAATAATCTTTAATATTATCTTTCATAGAATTTTAAAATAATATTAGTTTATTACATAATGATGATGATGATATTAGTATGATAGAAAAAAAAAATTAATGAAATTATTTTCAAAAGACTAATGTATTTATTAAAATTAATTTTTATTTATTAAAAATTTATTATAATAGTTCATAATAACTATATCAAATGACACAATAATATATATAATGATAATAAAATAGCTAACCTAGGCTAACTACAAATTAAATGATTTTTGTTATTATAAAAAATCAGTTATTAAGTATTATTAAATTATAATAATCATTATGAAAAAAAGGTGTTTTGCAACTAGGTTTGCAACTTAGTTTTTGAATTACAATGACCATTTGCAACTCATTGCATTTCTACACCCATGAGTGCTATTGGATAAGTTGCATGAGTTGCAAGAGATGCAACTCATTGTAACTTAGTTGCAACTTTATTGAAACAACTCCTTTTTCAACTATAATGCAACTCCCTTATGATTACAACCATAATCTCATGCTAATATCATTTTTCATCCATTCATCAAAATTTAACACGTGACATTATGAGGATTTTTTGATGAATTTTTTTGGGAATATTGATAGCCATCATTCATTATAATTATTCATTTTAAATGATTTTAGATTATGACACTTGGCATAATCAAAAAGTTGCCACATGGCATATTAATTGAATTTTGGAAACACACACACACACACATATATATATCCCTAGGTAGGTTGGTAGTCAATACATAGCCATAGGTAAGGTAAGTTGGTAGCTCCTACATACCAACTTACCTATTTACCTAGTTACTTAGGTAGGCAAGTAGGTAGGAAGGTAGAAAGGTAGGTGAACTAAATAGTAGCCACATTAATTTTTTAATTTTTTATTGTGTTTTGCCTTTAGGGTTATGCTTTTATGAACTAATTCCAACATGGCACATGTATTTTAATGTGAGAATGCAAGAAAAGATGCCTCCTTTATATAGTTTGTGACATGAGATTTTGAAGACAAAACATACCAGTTAAATTTTTTAATTGCACCCTGGTTGTAATTGATTGCAACTACAAATATTCTCACATGCTTTGTGTTTAATTTTAATTTTGTGATTAATCTGAATTTTATAATTAATCATATGACATAATCACTTAAAATTTAATTATTTGAATTAAATATCTAATAATTAATTATTTAGATTGATTATTTGAATTAATTAATATAATTCAGATAATTAGTTAGTTAATTAATTCAGATAATTAATTATCAAAATAAGTATCAAAAAATTAATTATCAAAATAAATATCAAATAATTAATTATTGAAATAACTATCAGATATTTAATTATAAAAATAATTATTTTGATAATTGAGGATGTAAATTCAAATAAAATTTGATAAATACTCACTTAAATTGAAAAAATATATTATCAATTATTTGAATTAATTAATTATATTTAAATAAATATTCAGTTAGTGAATTTAGATAATTAGTTACTAAATATTTTATTATCTGATTTTAGATACTTATTTATTTATTATCTGAATTAACTAAAAAAATAATTATTTAAATTTGAAGAATGAATTCACATTAATAGTTTATTATTCAATTTAATTAATTAGTTTGCATTTAAGTTTATTACATATTAATACTAATTGATAAATTATGAACAACTAATGGCATCTAGGTGGCCACATAATGGCATAGTTGTGGCACAATAATGAGCAATTAGTAGTACAATAATGGCCACTTAGTGGCAACATAAGGGCCAACTACTTGGAGGAATAAATTTCATAGTTGAAAACCAATTCCAAAGCTTGTACCTCATGAATGGTGGGAATGTGAACACATGGCGTAATCTCACATATGAAAATTGTACTTTAGTTGCAAAATAATTCCTCAATGTGTATTTCATTTTTAATAATCCTAATTTAATCGCACATTATAATTACAATGTAATTTTTTAAAAAATCAAACGTAATTGATTACATGTGTAAATATAGTGTGTATAAATTACCATATACAAAACACATTTAAAACTATGGTGTAATTACCAAACAACTAATGTATTTTTTGATGTGAAAATTTATTTATTATATGAATGTATTTATAAAGTGTAGTTGCATAGGAGTTGCATTTTGGAAAACGTAGTTACAAAATAGGTTTATTTGAATAGGTTTTGAGCTTTAGTTGCAAAGTAGTATGGTTTTCGTAGACATGATTTTTCATAGTGTGTAGAAAATAAACAATCATTAACCAATAGATTAAATATACAATCCAAAATTTGAATAGGTCCCAACACTTGTTCTGCTAATTCACTCATTGTTCAACATATGTCACTAGTTCATTAACTAGCGATTCACAAAAAATTCTAATAACAATTAGGAGCATTAAATATATTTTAAATTAAATTTATATGCTGTTTGTTTGATAAATTATAATTTATCCATCCAAAGAACAAATGATTATATTCCTTTCACTATACATCTTTCAAACCTTCAAATAATGAGAGCCATTGCATATTCATTGTTCTTGACAACATATTAATTCTAAGAAATGAAATCAATATATAATATCAAAATTCAATGCAAAAAAATAAAAATAAATTTATGATGGTTTAAATATGTGCATATTTAAAAAAAAAAGTAATAATAAGGTGGAAAAAAATTTCTTCACTTAATACCCCTAAATAATAGCTTTGACACAAGTAGTGTAAAATTTCAACACTGTAGTGCCCCCTTAGGTTCAATCATTACATTGAACCATTCAATCATCATATTTTTCAATTCAAAATTGCTTCTCACCAAATTGAACAAAGCAAAAATAATCTAAAAATGCATTCCTTGAATATTGATGAGTAAGGGGTGGGTGAAAAAATCTCTTGGACTCCTCATCATAAATAAGGCTTAAATTTGAAAGGTAATGGCAATACACTACATAATAAATGTTGTGTATTTTGTGCAACACTGCACCAAATTGTACAATGATAACATTAATTAGCTTGGGTGGGTTGTGAAATTAAATGAATCCAAATTTAAATTTAACATGCAAGTTGCAAAGCACAAAGACTAGGGACATATATTTAATGAGCAATTTGTTTTTCATTTATTTCACATTTGAATAAATTTTGCAACTCATTTCATGTTCCCCTACTCCTAGAAATTTGTTTTTGCATTCAAATAACATGGCCATCTAAATTGACAAACATAAAGTTTCAAATATGTAGGCTGCCTTCTCTTGGGATTTTGTATAATCAAACTTTGTAATCTCACTCACATCCATGAAAACATAGATATCTCACCATCTTATCCTTCAATGCTACAAATTGGAAACCAATTTGGAATCCTAGGGACATTGTGAGTAGATGTGAAAGTATGAAATATTATTTGATCATAGAGGAGTCAACTTCAAGGGTGATTAATATATTATGCAACAACTATTGCCACAGTGATGAATTGTGATAATCAATATGACAACATGACATATCAAAAACCTCAGAATATGGAGAGGCTTGGTACTAATTACTGTGTTGTTGCAAAGCTAAAAGTTTACATTTTACAAAATACAACATTTTATTGTCCTATGAGTGATGAGAGAGATAAAATGATCCAACTTGCTTAATATCAATGAATCTCCCCAAGAGATATAGTTTCAAAGTGTAACCATGGGTGGAATAAAATTTTATGTTATTTCTATACTTCAAAAAAACAAAAATTGCCATCACTAGAGGCCAAAATTAGGAAACCAGTTGAATTGCCTTTTGCCTTTTGGATTGTTTTAGCACCCTACCTCACACACCCATGTTTATTAGCATTGTATGAAGACCAAACAAAATTTTCTTACCCATGCAATGTTCTCTCAAGCCGTGGAGACCATTGAGTGTTTGAAGTTGCTAAACCACCCCATTTCAAGCACCATGAAATATGTTAATTCCATTTGCAATATGAAAGAAATAAATCACAAATGAATTTTTAAAAAAAAGTCCAATATGTAACATGAATACAAAATTTTGAAACAAGAAAACAAGGTGAGAAGGGGACCTACCTCCACTAAACACCATCACTTTTATGGCAATGACCGAACATTTCACAAATTCTAGCACCCCATCCTCCCCCTATGACAATTTTTGGTAGTTGAAGATTTCTAAAATCTTCTTGATGTCTCATAAAACTTTTTTTTCCATCTTACAACAAACACCTTCTCCATTGATAATGTTTTCAAATTGTGAGTTGATAGTCAAAATTGCACTATCACTAATCAAAATAATCTCTTTACTTTCAAGGATAATTGCAATTTCCGGACTTTCACTATTTGGCAAAGTGTACAAATCTTGTGGAGACATTACAATGAAAGTTGAGAACCCACTTGGGTCAATCAACCTCATTGCTCAATTTGAAGTTCCTTGTGTTTACATGGTGCATTGGGGCCAATTCAACAAACATGTTATTAGCCCCCAAAATGAATGCACACAAAACAAATTCAAATAACAAAGATAACACAGATGCAAGGGGAAAGTATGAAGCGCATTCTTGAACATATTGGAACTGCCAATGTTGATGCCCCATATTCTCCTAGATTGATGTCCATCTCCATGTTGTAACCACTCTCTTCCCCATCATTAATCACACTCAAAACTAAGATTGCTAAGGTATGTGTCCACTCACAAAACACGTGAGCATTTAGCTTTGCACATTGGTGACAATAATTGTTCCCCTAAACAAACATAATTTGGTATTTAATACTACTTGACAACCCTAAGCTCAAAACTAAAAACTCACTAGACACTATCATTTTCTAATACAAAATTGTAATACCTAGCATGTGCAATATCAGCCAATCAAAAGTGATGACACAGTCACTTGCTATCCTAAAAATTAGTAGAATTGGGCTCCACTGATGTGGGTTGGAGGAGAAGCAACTGGTGACATTGCATAACAAGCGGACATTGAACTTGGTGACAAGATCCTTAGATGAGAGAAGGAAGGCCATTAATTTGGTGATGAAGTTTTGCATTGATGGTGGGAATTGCATTGCTTGACTAATATCATTGCAACCAAGCATGAAGATTGAGGTGACAAAGATGTTCCTAGCACCTATGTCCAATAATGTGATGAGAGGGGGAGGGGGGTGTGACAAACTCTTGTTTCTTCCGATGTCATTAATTTCTCAAAGAAAAATAAAATCTCCTATTTCTACATTAGGGGATAAAGTGTGGCAATATGCAGAACATCTTGGGGAACAGACTGGGAACATGGTGAGAACTCATTGGGAATTTGATAGGAACACATTGAGAACATCAAAATTCAATCCTCCCCTCCCCCCAAAGGGAAAAAACCTGGGCCAATTGGCTGCATTGTCTCTTTGGCTGTCAGGAATTTCTGTTTATAATTGTGTTTATCACCCACTTTTACCTACACTTATATTACCCTCCAAAATTCTTATGGAAAATATTACTTAATTTCAAAGTTGTTTTGAAAAATATCACCTAGTTTTTTAATATTTATTTTCAGAGATGAAAATCACTCTAAATTCTAAATATTCAATATCTTTTGCTCTGTTGATCCAAAAATTGCGAAGCAACAAATGTGCAAATCACCCCTATTGAGGGCAAGTTTGCTAGGAGGGCCCACAAATTTGGGTGGGTATAATGTGGTCACATCATCCAAAGAACTAGACACCTATGGGAAAGCCTTCATTGTCATCTCGTAGTGTATTTTGCATAGCACAAAAAACCCACAAGCATTTCAGAAAAGGAATACTCAATTAAATGGGCATTTCTGTTTTTCAAAACACTTGAGTCAGTTATTTTCCTTGTGATATTGTCGGGTACCATTTGAGTACCCACTGGATATCATGGGAAATTTTCAAAAAGAAGCAAGAGGCACGACTTTACACCTTGCAATGCACTTGGCCGAGGGATTGGGGAGATAAGAGGCCCTCGACTTTCCAAAGGCAAGAGGGAAAATTTCCACAATTCATCGATTGTACTTGCCCATGCTAAAAACATTGTCACCCAAATTACATAGTAACGATTTATGTTTCACAAGCTAATTTATTCAGCATGTACCCACTAGGAAGTAGCCATGTGTGGTAACTCATCAATGAAAATGTCGCCTTAAGAGTAACATAATAATATGAGTGAAGACATTAAGTTGGGCATCCCCATTCATGGCACCATATGCCCGTATCTTAGTATACTCAGTGCTCACAAAGGACATCAATGGCACCTTGAATAATACAGTATACCACTGGTTTTTATTTATCACACAAATGTGATTGGAGTCAGTGTTTTTTCCTTTCAATTCTGTGATGTAGCCGAGGTGGCAATCATCCAGAAGCTCATTTAGCCAAAACTTCCTATTAAAAAATTAAACGAAAAAAATAATCCCAACAAATTTTTTGCCATCTACTTAAGCCAGTGTAGAAATCTGGCGATTAAAATATAATAATATCAGAATACTTTTTCAAATTCTGATGATTTTCTTTCAAAGAATCATTAAATTTGTGACAAAAAAATTCCCTAAATTTCACACACAAGGAAAAAAAAACAAAGGCTGATCAGACTTTGAACTCAATAAATTTGCTGCATCAAGTGGGTCCAAATCACACTTCTTACACACTTTACCTATAGATACAGACATATGTATACCTAGACATAGACATGATGATCCCTAATACTGCATTAGCACCCTCATCCACATTAGATATAAATCAGCATAGTAAGAAGGTCACCTACTGTCTAGGAACTGGTCCTCACCTAGTGACTGTTTGTCTGGCAGAATCAGCCACCAGGCACCCAGCCTTCTCTAATACTCTAAAAGTTTCTGTAACAAAACATACAGATGGGTTTTTTCATTCATGTGTCAACATGGTCTGAGGAGCAAAGGGCACTGGAGGCTCTCCTCTCTCAGTTTTTGGTGCATTTTATAGGCAGAAGGTGTTAGTAGTGTTACAATGAGTGCATGCAATCTCTATTTTGAGATGGGTTGTTGTAGTAGATGAGGGTTTTTTTAGATTAGGCATCCTTTCAGATGGTCCTCTCTTTCCTTATTTGATATGCTTCTTGTGACAGGAGGGGGTTTGAGAACTTGATGTTCCCTTGTGGTTTGCCCTCTTAGGTGGTTCTTTTGTCTTCCTAAACATGAGGTGTCCAATTTTGTTCCTTCTATTCCCCCTTTTTTGGGTGCTTTGGTTTTTATTTGATTGGCAGGGTTTCATCATCAAATATACTTTATTTAGACAAGGCAAACGATACATGAGTCAACCAAAACTGGAAACCTTTGAAACTTTTGAAACCTAAAAGGCTCAGATAATCTTAGTTTGGACCCCATAATGACCACTTCCCGCCCCCACCAAAAACCTCCATGTACATAGTAGCTTGCCTCTAGGCAACCAGGATAAAAAGTATCATGGCCCCAACTGGAATATCCATGCCTCATGAGAATTGAGAGAGCAGCCTCTTTTCATCAACAAGGAGAGCAATTGCAAAATCTTCATCAAAGCAGCTATCGATCATTGGGCCAATGAGAACCAAGGCCAATACCTTTTGCTAACTAGTAGGTTGAATGAAACGAAGGTCAAAGGTAATGGGTTGTAATTTGTGACCTGACAACCAATCAGAGTGCCAGATTCTCACGCGGGATGGTTGTGAAAACAAAGTGCTGGTGACTGGTGACCAAGTGGTCAAAGGATAGCCAAGATCTAATGTGGAAACTGGCAATCAGGAAAGTGGTGATTAAGTGCTGCTGGGGCAAAAACTAAAAGAAAAATGGAGGCCGGTGACAATTGGGCAACTGGCAACCAGGGAAGTGCTGACCCAAGTCCCTGAGGAAAACAAAACTTTGGTCACCAGAAACATGGCCAGAAACATATGACGGCAGTGTGTGTGTGTGTGTGTGTGACCAAGGGAAGTGACTACCAAAATGTCTCCAATGAAATAACATAGGCAAATTGCAGGGTTTATGGGAAGTGACAGCCAAACTCCCCGATCGAATGAAATGACATCATCCTCTTGGAGTGGGGAGGTGATGGCTTGGCAGTTGGATCGTGGGTGGTGGTGGTGAAGGTGAGTTAAAGTTTGAAGGAGACAAACAAAGAATTTGCTCACACAAAGTGGGTATAAATCTTTTGTTTGCAGTCATAAAATATGCCAAAAATCCAACAAGTGGATCATTCTGTTTCCATGATGTGGGAACAAATCTGACTGTTAATCACAAGGACTAAAATTGAGCTAATCCTCAGCCTAGAATTGTTCATAATTTCAGGCCCTAGATGCTTATATTCTTTTATAAAAAAGTGCTCTTTTAATGTAGATGTGATAGAAAGTGTACACCAGACACATTCCTTGGTTCCTCCTCTTGTAATTTGGAAATGATAACCAGGAAACTATACATGTGCACATATGTCTTTAGAGGTCAGCCAGGAACAAAGATGGGGCAGTACTAGTCTTAAGGATCTCTCACTGGGATTTCAGCTGGCATGCAACTTATGTATATTATATATATGCATGCAATTAAAGCAACTCAGTTAGAATAGTGTTGACTGCAATTGCATAACCTGCATAAATGGAGAAATCACAGCTATTATTACTCTGATATTATAAATAGTAAAAACTACTGTACTCCCTTAGCTGCTTCAGCACATGTCTGCCAATTAATTAAATCAAATAATTCCATTTGATTTAAAAAAAGAATATTCCAACATATTCTTCAGTTTCCTTCACAAAAAATTTGAATTTTTTATTTGATTTGGTTGGGGGGGGGAGGAATTTTGGCATTTCTTTAAGTAACATAATTTCTGCTGAAGCCACCAAGGCATTCCAGTATACAGGTCTTGAATACACCCAAAAACATAATATGTCCTTGCGCCAGTAACTGTTAAAAGTTATCAAAACCTTTAGCTACATACTATAAACCAGACAGCCCACTGGCCACCATATGTCCAGAAGAGTAACCTGGTGAAAAGGGCCCTAGTGAACCAACAAACCACTAGCACAACATCCATTAGAATTGTTATGACTCAGTTATGGATGAATGTCAATCAGAGTTGACATCAGGTTAATTCAACCCAAGTCAACTTATCATGTAAATAATAAGTCCTATAGGTAGGTATGTAAGTAGGAAGGAGAATAGGTGGGCTAGATGTAAATAGATTCCTGTATAGATGATTAGTACAAATGGGTGAAAGTAAGAACATTGGAGAGATTCAACTTGGGCATTTTTAATATGTGTATCAAAAGTATACATTTTCAAAATGTGTTGCATTTAATTTTGAGCTTTATTTTTGGTGTTTGGGTTTTATATTTTAATTTTTGTGAAATTAATGTAGTTTAATTTAATTTAATTTTTTTAAATCAAAAAAATAAAAATTTATATTTACAATATATTCAATATAAAATAGCTTTTTTTTTGTTCTAGATTGTATTCATTTTTTTATTTGAATTTTTTGATAAAAAAAATTTGGAATGGAATTTAAAAAATGACTCACCTCACTTTCTTGTCATTTTTTGTTAAAAAAAAGTTGTTTGCCAAATTTTTAATTTATCACATATTTATGATCATTGTCTCGGAACCTATAAGTAAAGGGCTAGTGGATTATTAGTTGGTAAGGAATGAAAACAGAAACCAAGCTTACGACGATGGTTAGCTGAAACCCCAACAGAAAAATATTTATTTCCTGTCCATCCACCAACCATCCCTCATCTGGTGCACTAGTGGGTATTGCTTCACTTCTGGCGCATCAGTGAATGAATAGCTAGCTGATTATGCTTTAGCTGATCACTAAGTGGTGAAGGCCGGACTTGTGAACAAGCAACCCGTTTTTGTACAGTAGTAGTAATAGTAGTGGTAGCCTGCAGCGTGCTCATAGTGCCTACTACAACGGAGCAAGACTCCATACTCAATTACCTGTTGCTGCATTTGGCGGCTGCATGCATCATGTGCACGACTAGTCCAGGTTTCCCGTGAACACTGAAATTTTTTATAGTATTTCAGTGATGTAGATAATTTAGCCTAGTAGAAGGAACTTTGAGCTTGTGCATCCAACACAATTGCAAGCTAGAGCAGCAGCCAAACAGCTAGTCACGAGACTAGTGATCTGACTGTAGCTGCTAGCTGCTGACAAACCTGGTGCGGCCTTTTGGTGCTGTGCACAGAGGGAGACTAGATTCCTACGTGCAGGAGCAGCAGCAGCTAGTAACAGCATCAGTTACTACTAGTAGTCTTATAGTAGGCGTAGACTGGCCGTAGTCGTAGTGTAGGGAGCTTGACCACGCTACAGCTTTGACTACTACTGCAGAGATCAAAAAGTGCCAAGAGTCACGTGGTAGTAATCACGAGAAATATATCCCTTGTCAGTCCATTTTACTTGAATGCAACGCCCGCAAGGTTCAATGGTTCATGGGTTGAAATATAATAAAAATTATAGAACAAAAATCACACATACACACACATATATTATGTGTCTCATCTATAATAGATTAATAATATGGGAACAAGAAACTGTATTAGTAGCGAATAATATACTTTAGCTACCTCATCACGCGCGCGGATGACGACGACATATCCGTTAGTTGCATTTACAGTGTGATATATCATGATGGGCAGGTGTCTAGTCTGTATGGGCTTTCTTTATACGCGCCAGTATCGTGCCATCATCTTTTTCGATTGCGCTTTCTTTAGGATTGGCAGCTTTGCAGTTAACACATAGTTTTATGTGGATAAAACTTTCATGATTGAGAAGAAAGAAAGAAAGAAAGAAAGAAAGAAATGAAGAAAAATTACAGAAAAATAAATTAAGTCTGATTTTTCTTTGCAACACGTTCTTTTGGACATATTTAATTAGATCAATTGTGGTTATACTGCAAGCTCAAGATATGGAACCCTAATGTCGCTGTGGATCACTGAGAGAAAGAACTATAGAGGACAAGATGTTGGCATACTACCATTTAATTTTTTATGGCCACTGAACTCGGCACTACATTTGATGGATTTTTTAGTTTAGACTAATCTCCCCTATGTGCACTGTGCGACTATATGGAGAGAGAGATAGAGAGAGAGAGAGAGAGAGAGAGAGAGAGGCGTTTTTTTGTTTTGTGTTGTTTGTATTTTCAACTTGTTTACATCTCTGTAAACAGCTTCCGTGAAACAGTTTTTTGGGCCCAAAGATCAGGTGTAAACACTCGAGACTGGTACTCAGTAGGCATGTTGAATACTCATCATGCAAAAATTCCTGGTAATCCCATGCTGCTTTGTGTGCCTGGATACATACACTTTGACTGATGGTCCACTAGCGAAAAATTTCAGCGGTACTTCGTGGACGAGGCTGCTGATCACCACTCCCTGCTCATGATAAGTGGTGATGTCCAAATGTTGCCCCTGCTGATTTGCCTCATGCCAGCAGGTGAGTTGCAGACCAGAACATCTGCACCCGCCAGCAATCAAACCGCTAACAAATAGTTCCATGCAAAATGAGAGGGTTGATACTGGACTAGCCGATACTTAAGAGAAGGCTTATAACCAGATCTCAGAACATCTCCCAGCATGCAACCTGTACATAAGCTCCGTCTAAATTATTCTTAGAGTACAGAAGCCTGGGTCAAGGACTTCCAAAATCCGTTTGAAAAAATCACCTAGCCATGATTACATTCCGACCAGCTGCATTGAAATGAAGAGATGACATTGAATGGAAAAAAGCAATTCTTCAGTTCATATATAGGAGGACTTTTGATTGTATATCCTTCCAGTGGAAGCATTGCAGCCATGGTAGCATCCCATGGAACAAGGACATCCAAATTCTAAAGAGCAAGGCCCACAACAGATATTGCAGGACTTCATTGGTCACTACCAAGTTCTGCAAAGATCTACACCCATCAGCAAGAGTTAGGAGGAGAATTAGACATGAATGAACATACACAACAGCAAAACCTTCCTCAGCAAAAGAAAGTCTACATCTGACCTGTTGAGTAAAACATTTACGCAAAACCCAGATGAAACGGCTGCTTCAGATGGAAGAATATCATCAAGGAAGGGAACGTCAAGCAGCTGATTGAAAGTTGAAACAAATAATAATAATCTGAAGTCAAAACCTGACATGGTGTGACCCTGTTTTGACCCTCTCCTATCATGATGTGCAATTTGACTGTTCTAGACCACTGCAGACACTGTTGGACTCCTGTACACTGTACACTGTTGTGAACCAAGTAAGCAAAATAATGCACCAAGCCCTGCAAGGATGTGAGGTGGCAAGCTTAGAGAGTCAAAGAACAGAATTTATGAGAACTGCAACAGAGCTTCAGCTCAATTCCAACAACACCTTGACATACTAAAGTACATGATGTGGTCATGCTAATTATACCTCCCCTTCACCTCAATGATCTTTGTGAATTGCAAGAAGAATGATCTAACAAAATAAACTTATGTTGTAACAAAAGTTGACAGCCCACTTACATGTCCTTGACAAGGTCACTTGCAGAGCTCAGCACAATAGCAGCTTGTCATCAACTTAACCTTCTTCACACATGATCACTTTCACCTGCTCCTTCCAAGAAACAATGTTACAAACACAAGAAGACTATCAACTTCTTTAGAAGCTAAGCTAAGTCCATATGCTATGTTTGATCTCCATTTAAATTGCAACAAGAGTAATTCCATTCCACATTCATTTCCACTACATCCCAGACCTAATTTCTACTCAAGAGGAATGAGCTCAGAATAGCATTTCACCATGTGTCCATGATTCTTTCTTTAAGTAAATACCTTGTGAATACATTGAGGTAAATGAGAACCTCTGGGAAATTATTCACCTATTTTCTGCTAACAACTGAACTAGATCTACTACAATTGCACATGACACACACCCTTAAATTATGGATATGCACCTCATCCATCATTGAATCTTTTCAATGAAGCACAAGATCACAAATGACAAGGCAAGGACATTGAAACCCACAACTGAGAATCCAATACTAGATGTATAGCTCTGAACCCAATACTCAGGTGGTTAATCCTTGAAATTATACAGTAATCATACATAGTTTTGACCTTCCTCAACTAGACAAACTTTCACAGGTTCCAAGTATATGGACTACATAATGAAACTATGCACTACCATGGTCTCTATATGCTTGCAACACTTAGGGGAACAAATGAGGGCAATGTTCACAATGTAGTCAACAACTGAATATGATGATCACAAAAAGCATTATAAACATTTCAAGGAATGAACTCAACCATGAGTTAATTACATAAGCAACAGCCAAATAGTGCATACATATGTTGTGCAAAGAAAAAAATCTCCCCAGCTCTAGCTTTTACATTTAATTTATGCATGAACAGTGAACAGCCCATGCATGTAACTAGAAGATGGATTCAAACTATACCTGGAAAAGGGTGGTAAATTTCGTGTTTCAAAGTCTGAGAAGATGTAGAAAATCTTGTGCACTTTGAAACACCTTAGCTTGAAATCTTGCATTGCATCTATTGTGAAGTAGTGCTCATCCTGCAACTCAAAACATTCATGCAGAAAGAAAATAACAACATGAGGCCTATTGAGTTCAAAGGGAGACAACTTAAAGATGCTAGCAATATGCCCATTGCCTAGTTATGCTTGATGAAAAGCAACATGTTCAGGACCAACTTTTTAACAACATAGTTTGAATTCATATTTATTGGATTTTTCACCTTCCTGGCTCCTGCAAGGCGGGGATACGGCCCTCAGCTTACACCCATATTGACACCCCCACAAATTGAAGAAGTCTGTTAACAAACTTCATCACCACCACCCTTCCTGTAAACCTACAAGCATAGTCACAATTCTTGCAGGATGCATGCTTGCAAGTCTTAAGTGTGGTTAGCTAGAATCAATCCTATTAAAAGCCAAGTAACTAGAACGTCTACCATAAGATTGTAACATGAATTCATGAACTTCAGAACTGCAGAATCCAACATTAGAAAACAGCTAATTCAACAAAAGGAGCATGGCAATCTGCATATGAAAACATTCAGCATTTTAAGATCAGTCTATTTAACAAGCTGCAGCTCAAGGCGTAATGGCTCCAGCCCGCCCTTATGGCAAGTTCAAAGTAGCAACAGTCAAGTAGCTCCATTCATGAAGTTCCTAAAAACTGAAAGTCTCACCGCAGTTCAGTGCAGTACTAACACTTGGTGAACATTCCTCAAAATGTGGGACCAAATGACAAACTGCTGCTACATCGTTGTTCCTTAGTCTGATCTCCTTTACAAGCAGAGCCAACAAATACTAAGCGGCTTGTACATTGGCCAGAACACGGAAGAGAAAATTACTGACTCCAGAAATTTGCACACATGTTTGACATCGTAATATGGTGCAGATTCGCAGATTCGAACCTCTTTTGTTCCTGAAGCCGAAGCTTTTCTTCAAAGTTGCAAGGAAAAGATTTAAGGCTTATAATGTCCACAGATTGTTGTTCCAGGAAACGAACAACCAGCTTGGAGGATGAAGATGCGAGTCATAGAAGACACAAGCTGGAATTTTACAAAAGAAAGTATTAAAAAGAAAGCAGTGCAACCTGTTCATGTCGATGCGTGTTTTGAAGTAGTAGCTGCAGCAAAAAAACTTAGGATGTGCGACTGCAGGCCCAAACATGCATGGTGAACATAATCATAAAATCTACAGTGACCACAAACCCACAAGGAAGAAAGAAAAAGAAAAACCAAATTTCATAGGAAACTTCTGTTCACCATTATGAAGCAGAGCTTTCCATGTGCGTGCTGAACTTTAGCACGGAATATCAATTCACTTAACCGTTGCCGAAAGTTCCAGATGCAGCAAGTTGTTGATCGTTGGTAGAGACTTGCGAAAGTGTTGCGCAGGATGCTACACTGAGCTGTAGTTGGTTGTCTACATCTCGCCGTAGGCGATGAGCTACCCGGCGTCGTGGGCTGTCACCAGCTGCAGCTTTATTATAAGCTACTCGATGATCTCTGCTGTAGGTCACCAGATCACCAGCCTGCCACAAGCGAGTCATGTTTTACACAACGGAGTCGGAACTAGAAGAGCGAGAGAGAGCACAAGCCGAAATCATGATGGCATGCACGCGAACCAACCTGCGTCGAACTTGCCGGTCTGTCCTGTCGTCATATCCGGCGGCTGTTGCGATCTCGCTCTTCCAGAGCCTGCATCGCTCTAAGATACATACTTTGAATGAATTTTCTGCCCGGCGCGCCGGCTGCTCTAACTTTGCGATGATGAGGACGACGTAGCTTCACTGGCAAGTTCAACATCCAAAAAACGCTCCTTTCTTCCCCGAGTATCGTCTTGGGCGCTTCTTTAGTTTCGAGTTCGATGTCTCTGGAATACAAAAACGCTTCGACCGGCTCTCGGACATGATTATGCACCCAAGTCGGCACAAGAAGAGAGAGGGCACAGCCCCTGCACATGATGATGTGTTGGCTGCAAAACCAATGGTTCGAGGGCTGTACTCTCTCTCTTCTGGTCCCGTCTTGGGTGAAAGGTGAAGACGAACGGCCACACGGCCACCAGTATCAAACACCGAGGTCTCCAGGGTACTCATGCACGGAAGCAGCAGCAGCCACTGAGCCGTTCCATATCCTTCAGCATCCAGGAAAAGTACGACCCTTGGGCTCCTGCAGAAAACCTTGCACTTTAGCAAACAAGCTTATTTGGAAAAACCATGAAAACAGGGGAGAGTCTAGTGCCTTGGCCAAAACACAGGTCTAGCCTTTTCACCGAAAATGATGCTCGTGTTTGTTTCTTCGGTGCGGTAGTGCAAAAGAAATAAAAAGGACCGTGCCTGTCACACTGCAGAGCTTCTTCTTGTATCCTGTTCGACAAAAGATGTTACAACATATTTTTTCTCTCTTCCCAACCAACATCATCCAACACAAACACACAAACAAACTTCCCAAGTCGAGGAGTAGTGAGGACGATGGTCCAGGCAAAGGACACAAACCCCAAAACTTTTTTTCAGCTAGCAAACCAGCAAGCCGACGAGGAAGTAAGTGCCGGAACAGCGGTACTAGCCATAGATCGGTAACCAGATCGGTACCCAGATCCGTCACTGATCTGGGTCACTGAACATGCGACTCATGTGATGCAAATTCCCAATTTCGATCTTAGCATAAAAAAATAAACCCCCCCCAACATCACAACAAGATCATGCAGGTATAAGAACGACACTCACCTTCAGTTGCGCCAAGCTCATGACATCGGCCTGATGAGAGTCTTAGTACCGACTTGAAGCCTGAGCAAGGGCTTCAGGGTCACAAATGATTTAACAACAACAAAACATTCAACTAATCACCATCTTCAAGATCTATTTTGATACTTTCTTCGTCTATGTGTTGCAAGGGAGCCAGAGAGGACTTGATTTGTGTGAGAGAGAGAGAGAGAGATATTGTGTGTGTGTGTGTGTGTGTGTGTGTAAATGAGAAAAGCTTCGACCTCCAAGTAAAGCTTCATAAGGACTAGGAGGCTATGTTGTGGAATGCAGACAAAAGAGCATAACACCAATGAGGGATGAAAGCAGCTCTTTTCCCTGTGTGAAAGTAGACCTAGAATGACACTAGATCTCTGCCAAGGCTCTCCCCTCCCACTAGACCCTCTCCTGTTCCTTTCTTATATTCACGTTATCAAATATGATTTATAAATCATCCATGCTGGTTAATTTTTTGGGGGTTTTCTTTTCATTTAGCAAGGTGGTAACTAGTAGTGTAGTTCTTCGGTGCAGCAGCAGTAGCAGCGATTGGCAACACTGGGTATTAATTTGCTCACACATATACACATGCAAATTGAGAATAGGTGAGTCCAAGTAAAATTTCAAAATCTAGTTAATTGTGAATGTGGGTGCCATAGAAATTTTAACACTACACAAGAGAGCAAGAATGTGGTTTTTTTCACACAAACAACAAGCCTTGGGCTGACAACACACATGTGAGGTAAACTTTGTGGTTTCGTTCATTATGATGTACAATATGTGATGTTTATTGAGGCATATACTATAGTTGTGTAATTTGTATCATAAGTTAATAATATAATTTCAATGTAATATATGCCATTATAAACATTACATATTATGCATTATAATGGATGAAATCACAAAGTTTATCTCACACGTGTCACAAGTAGCAACCTTTTATGTGAGAAAAATCACATTCTTTTGTAATGTGACCCTTCTCCCCATAGATACATGGAAAGAAAAAAAAACTGTCCCACAGTGGTTCGGATTCCTAGATCCCAATGTTCTATTGCCTTTCTGTGAATGCTTCGATCATTCCATGAAGCATGATCAAAGAAGCATTGTCAACTTGGACGATTATAATGGATCACCCAATTTTGAAAGAATTTCATTTTGAAAGGGGAGCAGTGGGTTGGGGGAGTGGGTGGAGGGGAGGTAGGGGATGTGACAATCTTTTTTTTATTAAAGCTGCAGGTTGGAAGAAGACTCAGCAGCAGCCTGCAATTGTGCAATCTAGACTGTTATTAATGCAAATTGAATGCAAATTCCAAATTCTTGAGTGTAGATCTTCAAGATCTGTGTGTGCATAAAGAAAACAAAGGGTGAGAAGTTTGTGGTATAAATTGGCCAGCGTGAACCTAGCACCCCACCAGAGCATGCAGGATGGTTGGTGTGTGGATAGGAAAAAAAAATCATTATATTCCTGTCCCATAGCCCACTCTATTTTTTTAGCTATATAACACCCATCAACATGCATTGCCTATCTAGTGGACACAAAGTTGCTGTACCTACTTCCCTACCAACATAGCAACCACTTACATTACCTACTTATTTACCTATGATGCTTACTACATAGGGAGTTTACCTAGGTAGTGTGAGCCTGGTTTAGAGAATAAGTCACCACCAAGGTGGAACCTTACTAACTCCCAGGGGTTCATCCAAAACTGAACCATAATGGAGGAGCACTGGTGAATGCTTTTTCATTCACTATCTTCAGCTGGCATGCCAGATGATGTCCAAGTTCAAAGCTACTCAACCATGAGGCTACAAAGATTGTGCAAAATCTGTTTAATATTTCCCAAACAGAGGTCCATAGGAGTAGAGGGCTTGGCATCCAACACAATTGAAGATTGAATGGTTTGGATGTTTTAAACACTGATATACACCCAAGCTGGAATCACACAGTCTGTAGGAATTTTGAAGGCTTAATTATCTGATCTGCTCATAAGCATTTGTGGCTGAGCCCATGTGAATCTTGATTATTGGAAATGGTGCTCAATGAAATTGTCAATCAATAAGTTATGTGTATGGAAATTCACTTGTTGAAATCATAGTTTCAAAACACATGTTGAAATTTTGACATCTCATATTATACAGAGGAAATTCAAGGAAGCCAGACCTTTTGTCAAAGCCAAGAGAAAACTATAATGCACATAATTCAATGCATAATCAAACAATATCAATAATCATGCTGCTAAATTCCACATTATACCAGTATCACATGCTTCAAAACCTCACACATCAATTGTACTATCATGACCTCAGAATGAATCCCCACAAAATGACAAATTGTTTTCTTTCAAGCCGGACATCATGATGTTGATTTTGAAATTTTTTGGATACCATGTGTGCCTCCTCTGGGACAAATGCAGGGCAGAAGTATCATATTGTATGCCACATCATCTTCCATATCCTCGGAAACTCTCTCCAACATCTTCCAAGGTTTGTAAGCTTGTTCAGAAAGGCCACCAATGAAAAAGGTGGTATTAATTTGTGTTTGTTAGAATATTATTGAAATGAAACACTTTTCTTGTAATTAAAAGATGCTAGCGTGTCTTTTGTCATTTGCTCAAGTGTGAACTTGTTACCCAACTTATTGGATTCGAATACAATGAGCACTTTTCAACAATACCAAAAGCATGCACCAATTTCCCTTAAATCTTAGCTTTGATTTTATTCAATTTTCAATGACTTTTTTTTCATATTCAATAACTCATGCACCTTATGTCTAAACATTATCAAACCACCTTAATACACCCATCAAAGGCTTTCCAATGGTACAAAGAGTGTAATGTGTGATGTTAAGGTTTGGAAGGTTACAATGTAACCAACAACTAAACAATCAACCTTCCTTAAAAGATAGATTTGTTCCCACATGAATGATATCAAACCCATCATTCCCATCCTCCAATGTGGGAATGATTGCAAAATGGATATCATGATGCTTAAAATCAATTTCCAAAACAAAAACTTCGATGAATTGAATTATCTTGATTCCTATATTTACATTTGCAAATGTCTCCATGCCAAGTACCATTTTAGTATGGGTGAAATTGCACTAGGGAAAGTCTAGATTGTTATCACATTGTATTGGTTTTCAAGGTACCCATGTTTCAACTTCAACAATGTCATAATTAAAAAGGATTTTCATAATTTTTTACATATTATGATAAGTCATAACACAAAAAGTTCAAATATCAAACAAACTACACTTTTTTTCTTACATATGTCATTGACATGATGTAAGTATGTCATAACATATTAAAAATTGTAAATATATTTCAAAAATGATTGAAATGATTTATAATCTTCATAAAATTTGTAGCATTGTGATTTTATACAATTGGAATAGGTTTGTTAACCATATGAAGAGTTTGATAATTGAGTGAAAATATGTTAAGGTGTACCATTAAAAGAAAAAGGACCTCATCTTTAATGAAATCATTTCTTTTCATATATTTTGATTCTCATTAATATTAATGAATCACAAAATTTTAAATATTTTACAATATAATATTTTAAACTATCACAATTTTAGATTCCATCAATATCATCCACTAAATAAGGTATAAGAAGCCATTATGAGACATAACTAATGCTTAATTTTCATTTTGGTAAGTGATTATTTAAGTTGATGTTGAAATTTTTGGATAAATTTATATGATAATACTTTTAATGTATTGTGGAAACATTTGGCAAGTTTTGATAATGAGTATGGAATACCCGAAAGAACTTTTAAACAATGTAACTAGGGTTTATTTTGGTTGTACAAAAGGACTTTTTAAAAGATGTGAAATGTTTTGAAAATGATTTTTTAATAGAAAATTTTTATGTACACATTTACATTACAATGCAACATCTTTTGGGTCATAGAAATTCAAATAATTTACAAGTTGATTTGGAAATCATGATTTCAAACATATTTTACAAAATATTTCATTATTGACAATTGTTAAGGACTTAATCCTTGTCTTGGATTTTTTTTTTATATCTTGTTTTTACCTTCAATTGTATATTACAAATGGGGTTTTTTTTTTTGAGGTGATGACCATAAATTTATGTGATAAATTAAAATTTTGACAAACAATTGTTTTCAAATGGGAGATGACAAAAAACTGAAGTGGACCATTTTTTAAAATCCCATTTAAAACATTTTTTGAGACTAATTCAAAAAAAAACTAATGCATTTAAAAACAATAAACATGTTTTATTATATTACATATATCAGAAATATCTCATTATTTCTTGAATTTAATTTTTTTATAAAAAAAAATAGCATTAATTTCATGAAATTAAAATATAATGCTCGAACACCAAAAATAAAACCTGAAATTAAATGCAACACATTTTGAAGGTGTATACTTTTAATACATGTAATGAAAGTACCCAAGTTGTTCTCCTTGTAGTGTGCTTTCACCCATATTGAAAATGAGAGGAAAACACAACAAAGCCCTTTAGTTGGGTTTCACAAAGCCTTGTTTTAAAATTCCATAAGAAATCATTCTTACATCTTTCCTTCACCAAAATTTTGAATGGAAATGTGTTATCAAATTTTTGGTTCATTAAACAACTACAATAATAAAGTCAACTTTGTGTTGCATGTCACAAAATAGTTTTTTGTGGTTCTTTATATTGGCTACATGGTCTTGAGTGAAACTTCTCCTTCCGTCTATGCATGGAAATTAGAATAGAGCATTAGTAGTTGTTAGCTTTTCTTCATTGAACATATATATTTCATATTGTATTTTACATTTTTCATATTGTTGTTGTTGGAATTCTTCAAAATACTATGTCCATTGTTGAACAAATTGGTTGGCGTTTGTAACCACCTTGCAACAAGTGTTGGTATGATTCTCCACCAAACAAAGTTTAATTTACCAGTAAACTATGCTAGTAGATGCCACCTACAATAGCCAACCTAGCTATGTTTGGTTCCTTATAAACCAGTCAGTGGGAAGAAATATGATTATGTACATGAAGGTTAAACCTCTAGTAAAAGATTGGGCAACCATGTTGACTTGTATAGTCATTGCAAAGTGTCAACCTCCGAGTGATTGGAGATAGTACTAGACATAACGGTGAAAGATGCTCAATCACATATACTTGGAAAGCTTACAATTATAATATTTCTTCTTCAAATCAAATCTAGATCCATTGAAGTCAAGATACTCAATCACAATGTAGTTGAAAAACTTTGTCATTCTTATCTGCTCTTCCATTCGAATCTAAGAACCCCACTACACGACATAGTAAAATTTGGTGCCTTTGTCATCTCCTCCACTACGCGACATGGTGCACTTCGTGAAATTTGCTACCCGCCCTCTCTGCCATCCCCTCAGTCTTTGTGAGGGAAGTATAATATTTCTACATCGTCAAAAAGCTGGGAATTTCACACCTTTGCTAATGTGTAAGTACACCAACCCATCTTGAAGCAAAAGCCATGTGGTGTACACTTTTCAACCATTCACACATTTCTATCATAGTCTACCAGCCACCTATAGGAAGAGTCCCCTTTAACACAGTATCTGCATGCAGCTGATGTCTTTTCTTTCAGTATTTTATCATCCCAGATCTGATCTAAATAATTCATTGGATCCCATCAAGAAAAGAACAAACTCTCAAAACATTCATGATAATAATATGTTTTCAACATTTTCCATATACTTACTACAAGCCATTCAAATGAACCAAAGAATCCAAAACACAATTCTTCCACCTTGGGCAAGCTGGTCTAGAATTTAGGATGTTATGATTAACATCATCCATTGATCAAGGGGTGGTTGATAGTAACAATAAGCAGCCTACTCTTTTTTTCACAAAGATGCTGATGGTCTGTGGTTCCAGGTTTTAATCTCCAGATTTAGTCAAAAAGGACTTTCACAAAGGAGCTGAACATTCATTCCTTTCTTTGAAAAACCACTGCAACACGCCTAACTAAATTAGTAGTGAAATAAGTTACCCAGCTGAATGTTCGCCCTGATCCTACACGAGAATGTTCAGTCATTATGTGCAGCAAATACCGGACCGGCGGGGGTGGAGGGGGACTGAGGGAAAGGGGGAAAGTGGGGGCAGCAGAGGAGAGGGAGAAGCCTACTAAAGGTAATGAAAACTTAGATCAGCGAATCTAACGAGGAGTGCAATCTTTAGTTGATTTACTGATCACATGAGTGGTGGATTGAGTTAGTTATCATGGATACAGGTACTTATATTGCTTGGTGACGCCAAAATAGTTAATGGCTGTGCTAATTGATGGATGGGTTTTAATACTCTTGTTAAATATGCAGTCAACCAGAGAGAATAGTTGGGGGGGGGGGGGGGGACAGGTAAATTTTTATTCCGAAATTGGTCCTCGGGGACATACAACCCCACCCACTAAGAGACTTCATCCACCACACTTGAGGCTG
>Ga0116229_10000079_pt1 | contig 87106 bp, 92 predicted proteins | sample S1TSphgellanicum_3_FD_87313 | JGI IMG/M metagenome (GOLD analysis project Ga0116229, IMG submission 87313) | Host-associated microbial communities from peat moss isolated from Minnesota, USA - S1T2_Fc - Sphagnum magellanicum MG | ecosystem: Host-associated > Plants > Peat moss > Unclassified...
CGGCACCATCCAGCAGGAGAAAATTTTCCACATGGCCGGCAGCCAGACCCCGCAAGGCCAGACCAAGGCCAAGCTCGAGGCCGCCATCCGCGAAGCCGGCCGCATCCCCGCCCAGCGCGACACGTTCTACCGCCCGATCAACCAGCGCCACGTCGAGGGCACCCTTATGCCCGACACGCCGGAACAGAAAGGCGTCCTCGTCTAAAACAATAGGACTTATGCGACCTATGGGACTTATAGGACTTTGCAGTTCCCCGTCCCATATGTCCTATCAGTCCTATAGGTCCCATTCCCCCAAGTAAGATGTCCGACCCCACCGCCCAGCCCGATCCCACGCTCTTCACCGAGTCGCAAATGGTGAAGATCAAAGTCCCGCCGCGGCTCGGCTCTGTCCCGTATCTCAACGCGCGCCCGCTGCACTGGACCATCCCCGAGCCGGTCACGTTCCTCGAGCCCAACGTCCTCTCGCACGAACTCGTCGAGGGCCGCCTCCACGCCGGGCTCGTCCCCATCTACACCATCCTCAACCACGCCGACCTCTTCCACGTCGCGGACGGTTACGCCATCGGCTCACTCAACATCGTCTACAGCGTCGTCCTCGCGCACAGCATCCCCGTCGTGCGGCTCAAGACCGTCGCGCTCGATCCCGCCTCGCGCACGAGCAACCACCTCGTGCAGGTCCTCCTGCAAAAATACTACCGCATCACGCCCAAGTACGTCTCCGCCGACGAACCCGCCGAGGCGCAAGTCATGATCGGCGACCCCGCCATCGCCTACCGCCAGTCGCACCCGGACGAGCGCTACCTCGACCTTTCGCAATCATGGCACACCTACACCGGCCTGCCCTTCGTCTTCGCCGCATGGGCCATCCGCCGCGACGCGCCCGACCCCAAGGGCATCGCCCGGGAACTCCGCGCCGCCGGGTCCACCGGCCTTTTCGAGCGCTCCAGCATGGCCAGGACCAAGTTCGAGCACCGCTACCTCTACGAGCATCTCTACTACCACCTCGGCGCCCCGCAAAAGCGCGCCATCGACCGCTTCGCCGCCGACCTCCACGAAATCGGCCTGCTCGCCACCCAGCCCGAATTAAGCTACATCTAGATGCCGCCCAAATAACCAAAGCACCCCTCATGATCGCCGCAACCTTGGCCCTGAAAGGGCCACCTGACATAGCCCAGGGTGAAACCCTGGGGTTGTGGTTTCAAAACGCGGCCAAGCCCTGTAGGGGCGTTCTAAAATTTCCGCTCGTCATTAGGTCGCCCCTTCAGGGCTCTGCCTCATTTGTTGCACGAAAACCCAGGGTTTCACCCTGGGCTATGTCAGGTTGCCCCCTTGGGGCAAATAGCCGACGCGAACCGCGCCCGGAAGGTTTCCCCCTTCATGTCCCTCATGTAACTCCTGTCTAAAATCCCCATGATCCAGTCCCTCCTCGACACCGAAATCAAGGCCAAGGTCTTTGACGGCGGCCGCATCACGCCCGAGGAAGCCAAACAGCTCTACTACGCCCCGCTCACTGAGCTCGGCGAACTCGCCGACGCTCGCCGACGCCAGCGCAAGGGCGCCGCCTACGACGGCCGCGGCAACGACATCGTCACCTACATCATCGACCGCAACATCAATTACACCAACGTCTGCAACGTCTATTGCAAGTTCTGCGCGTTCTACCGCACCGAGGGCCACGACGAAAGCTACGTCCTCACCCCCGAGCAAATCGGCGAGAAAATCAAGGAACTCGAATCCATCGGCGGCACGCAAATCCTCATGCAGGGCGGCCACCATCCCAAGCTCGGCATCGACTACTACCTCAACCTGCTCCAGTACATCCGGCAGAACCATCCCACGATCAACATCCACGGCTTCTCCCCGCCCGAGTTCAACCACTTCGCCGAAGTCTTCGGCATGTCGCTCGAGGAAGTCATCACCCGCTTCAAGGAGGCCGGCCTCGGTTCCATCCCCGGCGGCGGCGGCGAAATCCTCGTCGACAAAATCCGCAACCGCATCGCCCCGCTCAAGTGCGACAGCGACCACTGGCTTGAGGTCATGCGCATCGCCCACCGGCTCGGCCTCAGCAGCAGCGCCACCATGATGTTCGGCCATGTCGAGAGCATCGACGACCGCATCGAGCACCTCCAGCGCCTGCGCGACGTGCAGGACGAAACCGGCGGCTTCACCGCCTTCATCTGCTGGACCTTCCAGAGCGACGGCACCAAGATGCCCAACATCCCGCCCACCGGCTCGCACGAATACCTGCGCATGCAGGCCCTCGCCCGCGTCTTCCTCGACAACTTCGACAACGTGCAATCGAGCTGGGTCACCCAAGGCCCCAAGGTCGGCCAGGTCGCGCTCCAATACGGCGCCAACGACTACGGCAGCGTCATGATGGAAGAAAACGTCGTCAGCGCCGCCGGCACCAGCTTCCGCCTCACCGTCCACGAAATCCAAAAAGCCATCACCGAACTCGGCTACGAAGCGAAGCAGCGGGACAACTGGTACAACCTGCTGGAGAGTCAGCCTCCGGCCTGACCCCTTCTGCTTTAGCGGCGGTCTATGGCCGTAGCAATAACGCTGGAATGTCAGCTACTTGAGTGAGTAGCGGGCGCTTGCATAACGGTTTGCATAACAAATGCGATGGGGTTGTCATCCGCCACAGATGACATGGTTAAAGAAATCTCAAATGGACGGCAGACGGTCAAACTCTATAACTCGGTCAATCGCGGCAAGGCAATGTACCAGCTTGCATATTATGCAGGCGGGCGGCGGGTTCAGAAGAACTTTGCGGACAAATCAGAAAGAAATCGAGTCGCCAAACAAGTCCTCGGAGACTTGTCAAACGACGCGGAAGCCGTCGAAGCGATGGCCACGCCGGAACTGGAAAGCCTCATTGCCGCGCGTCGGGTTCTTGCTCCCTGCTACGCGTTGCATGTAGCAGTCGAAGAGCACGCGCAGGCCATCGGCAAACTCGGCAAAGCCACGCTGCGCGAAGCGGTCGAGTTCTTCCTGCGACACAACCGTGCAGACGTTCCCCGTCTGACGCTGGCGGAAGTCTCGGAGCAATTCGCCAAGTCGCGCGAGCAAGCGGGTCTTTCGGCCCACTACGTCAGCCAATGCCGCAAAACGCTGTCGGACGTGGCCAAGGCGTTTCCCGGCCAAACCTTGCCCGACTTGAGGACGGCGGAACTCGATGCGTGGCTCGGCGGATTGCCCTTCGCTCCCAAAACCAAGAACGGCATCCGAATCATTCTGGTGGCCTGCGGAAATTGGGCGGAAGGACGTGGTTATCTGGTGAAGGGTGGCAGTCCGTTCCCGGCGATGGTGCGGTACAAGGAAACCAAGTCTTCGGTCGCCATATTCACACCGGAGCAAATCGCCAGCCTTCTAACCAAGGCCGACGACACGCTGCGCCCATTCGTTGCCCTAGGAGCCTTTGCAGGCTTGCGAATGGCAGAATTGCAGCGGCTGGACTGGAGCGAAATTGACCTTGAACGCGGCTACATCACTGTCGCAGCAAGCAAGGCCAAGACGCGCCAGCGCCGCTTAGTGCCGATTTCCGATAACCTCAAGGCTTGGTTGACGCCGTGCAGGCGAGTCTCGGGGCCGGTTTGTGTTCACCAACGCGCGCAACTCGCCGCAAGACGGCTGTGTGAGGGTTTCAAGTGGCAGGACAACGGCCTACGCCACTCTTACATTTCCTACCGCCTGGCCATCCTGCACGACACGGCGCGCGTCGCACTGGAAGCGGGCAATTCGCCGGAAGTTATCTTTGCGCATTACCGCGAACTCGTAACCCCGGAAGCGGCCAAAGCGTGGTTTTCGACGATGCCCGCCTAGCTACTTTTCAGGGTCCAACCCCCTGTCAAGCCGCCTCGCCCAAAGATCGATTTTTCTAATCCACGGAATGCGAAGGAATTTTGCGAGTGTCGCTCCGAGGGGAAGCGGGTAACAAATCGCGTCATGACCGCGCTGGAATCATGCGGGCGAGCTGAACTCTCGCAGTGCTTCCTCGTAGGTCATGATTCGATTCCAACCGTCAGCCTTCCGGTACTGCAATGTCTGCGAGCGGAACCGAAGCGACCACCACAAGAAGAAGGACGCGCGGCCTTGCTCCCTTCCTAAAAGCCGCCCGCAGCGCACCGCAAAGACGACGAATTTTGGCGTAACGGAATAGCGCACGGGAAGACCACTCCCGCCGAAGAAAATCCGTAATGCTGCTTGGAAGGTACGTCCATGAAGGCAAGTGGGTAAATTTATCCCAAAACGAAGAACCCACCTCGCTTTGCCTTAATTCCAAATCCGGGGTAGCATACCTGATCAGATGCAGAAGTCTCTGTTATACTCCTATGGCCGAGACCCCCTGTTCCGTCGAACGTCCGCGGGCTGCGGAATGGATTCGGCATAATGGCGCTAATCCAATGAAGGGAAAGGCGGGGGGAAGACCATAGTCGCACAAGGTCTACCTTCCAAATCTTGATATCTGCTTATCAAGATATTAGCCGTATTCTGCTGACTTGCTTCCCTTAGCGCGCCGCCGATCCGTTCCCAATAAAACCTCTCCCATCGATTCACGGCTGTACCGCACCCACAATCCAACTCAGCAGCGTCTTGAATTCGTCTCAACCGCGTGTGGTCCGCAGCGAACAACTGTTCTTCAGTAATTGGACTGGCATACATATTCCAATAGGGAGCAACGATAAATAGGGCCATTTGCTTTAAACGATCCTGCGGAAGCAACCCAAAGTGCAGCTCGGAGACAATATCGGTTTCGTTCCAGTAAATTTTTCGAATGTTGGCATTGATATTGAATAAAGACGCAGTGACAATGATGAAAGCTAAAGGATAGAGAAACAAATGACCAGGAAGCCGGGGGGAGTCATATCTTACTCCTAGCATCATCAGCCACGCGAGTAACATTACCCACGGAAACTCATCGAGATTTCCTGTAATTCCGAAACTGAAGAGAAGGCAGATGGGAAACAAAACCAATACCGAACGTAAGAGCCAGAGACGCGGAAAAAATAGCAATCCCCAGATAAACGGAGCACATAGCTCCACAATGATTACTAAATTGCTGAGTATATTACTGATCCTGGCATGATTCGTTAGGAAAACGTCGAACCAATCCATCCATGGGTATCTCACAATTGTACAGTGTGTCAAATCAAGGACCGAGAAATGTCCCCCATGGATCTTCCATAATGCAGCCAAAGTAATACCAGTAATACTGGGAAGGGTCGCTAAAGGTATCCATCTATCTCCACCAAGCATAACGGCAGCAGTGCCCAATAGGAGAAACACAAATGCTGAATCCCCGACATGACGTCCGACCGGATACGCCGTGCACCACCCGAAATGAACAAGTGCAGCTACAATCAGTTTCCATGCTTTAGGCTTATGGAAAAGTAGGATTGCTGCCAGCAATTGCAATATCCCAAGAAGTACCCACTCTGTGCGAGGATTGGAGAAATAAGACTGACTGCCTAGAAGAGGATATGAGTTGAAATGCCGAAATGCATGCCAAATAAAGATGAAGGCACAACTTTTTGCGACCCAGTTCATCGGAAAGCGAATAAATTGGCCGACAGATGCCAAGTCAAAGGTTTTCATAGGTATTGAGGACGCTGTAAAGTACAGGTAAAGGCCTACAATCAGTTTGAGGAAGAAATTTGCGCTTCTTGCTCCATCCAGCTCACAACGAGATCATGATGTGGCTGGTGATGGGCGCCGGGAATGATTTCGGTGGAGAAATTGGTGAAGCTCTTGGACTGAAGTAAATCAGAAACCTGCTTATTCTGCGCCATGACTGTAGGAGAGTCTTCCGTACCCCATATTAAATGAATTGGTTTGTCGGCCCATCCCGAAATGTCAAAATCATAATATTGATATCCGGCGAAGTTGCCGCTTTGGAGGAAAAGACCTCTGAAAAAGTCGGGACGAGTCGTACCAAGGTACCAGACGGCGTAGCCGCCGCCGCTAAAGCCCGTCATATAGACATTGCTCTTATCGTATTGCAAATTATTTTCCATCCAATGCAGGCAATCCTTAAAATAGGGCACATCTTCGGGAACATGCATCGAATGAACCGCTGATAAAAATGTCGGACAAACAATGGTGAAGTTGTGTTGTCTAGCAAGATCGAGCCATCCTTTGATTTCTTTGGGACCGGAACCACCGTTGCCGTGGGCCGCCACTAAGAGCGGGCGGTCGGCGATACCGCTCGAAGGGTAAACCGCCATTTCATTGACTGCTTTTCTCGCGCCGATCGTGATAATAGCAACGCCATTAGATTGTATCTGAGGTTGGTCGTCTGCCCACAGAAGGGGAGACATTACGAGCAGGGCGATAAGAGCAAACGCGTCAATGGGTTTCATAGAGAGGATTAACGTCCATGCTTGCTACCACAACCCTGGGCATGTTTGTTTTATTGGCCATGCTATACACATCAGCCAGCGACGCGCACTGGAGAAAGGCTTCGGACGGAACACCAAAGTGAATTATGCGAATGGCGCTTATGTTGGAGTAAGTGGAATTGGTCTGACGCAAATGGTTAACTATCCACTTTAGTATTTTGGGCTCCTGTTCAGGCTGTTTATCTTCCATGTCGTTCATCAACTGCTGAAAACGGGTCCTATTACCGAGGGGAGTTGGAGCAAACATCGATTTTTCATTTATCTGATGCCAGCCGTTGCCATCCTTCATCTCGATAAAAAAGATACGCCATCGGCTCGGCGCACTTTCAAAGATGCCCGTGACCCGAAAGAGCGAGCCGATCCAGGCAGGGTACAAGGGATAGCTACTCCTCATGAGTCCCACCCAACCAACCGGGACTATCCAAAGCACAATAAATGCGAGGGGAATAAATGGTCTTAGCATTTGGGTAAGTTCGGCCGGAAATACCATGGGGTTGCTCCAGAAACAAAATGTATCATTTTCAAATCAGGTGCGGGCCAGGAACGATGTGAATACGACTACCGCTCATAGTGTAGACGGAATAAATAAGCAATTAGTCGGAAGGAGTTGATCGATAGCAGCCAAGGAAGGCTGCTGCCAGGCAGATAAGGCATTGTAAAATTAGAACCGTCATGCAGAGAGGCCATGTATCAAGGGAAAAGGAACCTGCATACGCGACGAGATCATAGAGTCGAGTCTCTTTGAGCGTTTGCAGATAGCCCGACCAACTCCAGTAAGCGGCGATGAAGGGACGCGTGATGGTGGCCAGCCAATCCGGTAAAGCGAGAACAGCGCCGGAGAGCGGCAACTGGAAGCCGACCACGTAGAGGGCAATGAGCGAAGCTTGCTCGGCAGTTCTCGACCATGCAGAAATGGCCAAGCTCAAGGAAGTTAGCGAAAGATTAACCAACCCTAAAATCGCAAATTGTTGTACAAAGTTTCCCGGCAAGTTGCAAATCTCTTTAACGAGAACAGTCATCCAAAGGGACTGAGCCAGGACCAGGAGGAATAGGAAGAGAGCCTTGCTCGAGAGGTATGCTGAGGTGCTTAATCCAGAAAGTTTCTCCTTCTCGAAAATGTTCCGTTCCGACGCAATCTCCCTCGCCGCATTATTGGCGCCCATCAAGGCCAGGAGAATGACCTGAAACATGGCCAAGCCGGAGACCAGTCGCCCGATCCGGCTGACTTGGGTAGAGTAGTCGAGGCTTTCCTTGAGCATGTGCGCTGGATTTGTGTCCAAACTGAGGCTCATGTTCCCAATCTCAGGCAGACCTTTTAGGGCAAACAGCACCACGATGCCGGGAAAGACAAAGAGGAGAAGAAGTTGAAGAAAAATCTGGGCCTTGGTGCGAACAAAGATGCGAAAGCGGCGGCGCGTCAGGCAGACGAATTGAGCTATCCACCGGCCGAGCCCTTTCTGCGTCTCCAATTTCGCCACTTGCGAAACTTCCCAATTTTCAGGCAGCCGTTTGGGCAGTTTCAAATACTCCTGCCAAGAAGACCGCCATTCCTCCGCCGGACCTTCACTTAGCCGTACGAAGATGTCAGCCGGCTCGTCTGTTCGAAAATAGGCGGTCATTTCCTGGAAAGTGCCTTGAAATGCCATGGCGCCCCCGACCAAAACGACAATCGAATCATAACAATCGAGGTGTTTGAGTTCATGAGTTACATGAAGCACAATTTTCTTCTTCTCTCTGGCCAGATTTCGCAAGAGCAGCGTAATTTCAGAAGAGGATTTTGGGTCCAGTCCGCTCGTGACTTCATCGGCCAAGATGATCGAGGGTTCGCTGACCAATTCCATGGCCAAAGCAAGCCTCCTTTTTTGACCGCCGGAAAGCACGTTGGCCTTACGTTCAAGAAGCTCGGTCAGCCCCGTCAGCTCGGCCACGTCCATCACTCGCGTCTGAATAACTGGGTCTGCCAACTGTCCCAATCGGAGCACGGCGGCATCGGTCAAAATTTCTTCAACGGTTAATTCCTCGTGAAAAATGCCGAATTGCGGAATATACGCCAGCATTTCTGGCTCGATGTCGTAGTCGGCAGCGATCCTGCGATTTAGCCAATTCATTTCGCCTTCGGTGTGACGTACAATTCCGGCAATGGCCTTGAGAAAAGTACTCTTACCACAGCCGGACGGGCCAATGATGGCAACCAAATCGCCCAGTTTCGCGCGAAAGTCGATCGCTTTAAGAATCGTCCCCTTTTCACGGTCACCACTGGCGAAGACACTCAAATTGGTGGTTCTTAACATGAAATCGGTGAAGGAGGGGAAGCGGGATTTTATGGAATCTTGAAAAATCCTGCTATCCTTCGACACGAGCGAGGTGGTAGCCACAAGGGGGTCACTGCGATGCATATGTTTGATAGATTAGGGAAGTCTTACAGCAGGCTTGATCAAGCCATCATGCCGGTGAAGCCTTGGGATTATTTCGTTAAGGCACTCTCGTTAGCATTTCTTGCCTACTGGTTACATTTAAGCCGGGATCTAAACGATTGGCTGGGAGTAGAAGGCTTCCATCTGTCCTCGCCGGCTAGTCTTGTGTTTAAACCCCTGCCTTCCCCCTGGCCTTCGGTTTTGTGGTGGATGGTATTTTGGGGGGGAGTCCTGTTGCTCGCGCGCCGAACTGTAGCCGTGGGTTGTTTGATAGTAGGCAGTGGCTTTTTTTACGCCACGATCTGTGATCCGGCCAGTATTGGGGCTCTGAATATGCATTTTCTGTTTGCCTTGGCTGTGATTTTCTGGAGTAGCAGTTTACGAAGAGGTATGGACGTCACGATGTGTGCGTGGCCGGCATATTTGATCCGCATTTATCTCGTTTTTGTCTATTTCGGCTCGGGATGGAGAAAGACTATCTACGGCAACTGGCTTACCGATCCCCATGCCTTGTTTCATTGTATGACAGGCTTTTATACCACCGGTCTTACCAGATGGCTCTACCCCGTCATACCCCTGGCAATGTGGACCATAGGCCAATATTTGACGGTCGGTTTCGAGCTTGGCGCGCCTCTTCTGCTGTTACATCCCTCCTTCCGAAAAGCAGGCGCGGTTGTGGGTTGTCTGCTTCATATTGGTATTGCCCTCTTAATGAAAGACCTTTTCTATTTCAGCTTGCAAATGCTCACTTTTTACATTCCTGTGTTGATTCCCACTTCTTGGCCAGCCGCCATGTTGTCCAGAAGCGACCACCAGTCTGCAATATAGGCTTCACACCGCGGAATGTCCCTTATCGTTATCCTAGGTTGAATGGCCCTAAACTCTTTCCACTTATCGGAATTCGGATCCCCATAAAATTCGCCGCGGCAATAGGTCACTGCGCCAAATCCCTTGAGCCATTCATCGGGTTCTATCCGACAATTGATAAATACCAGCTTCGAGTCCGAATTAGGCGTGAGAATCCCTTTCCATTTGCAGTACGCGGTTTCATCCTCCCCCGAGAAAACGTACCATTGACACTTTTTGAGATAAGGGACAGCCGCTTGATCGGGTTGGTTCACGATGATGACCGAGCCCTCGCTTCGCTCAAAACCGGACCATCCCTTCCGGATTGCTTGGCCGTAAAAATTTCCGAGCACGTTTTTATTTGGGCTCAGGACGGCAACGGTCGGTGCACCCTTTCCGATCAAGACAACATTTCCGTCATCGGAAGCATGAATAGATCGGGGTGAACTCTTTGTGTCCATCATGATGAACGGCAATAGCACGAGCCCGACAGAAGCGAAAGCTGCCAAGACCCAACTAGACCTTGGGGGAAAGGCCTCCTGTTTCCATCTCAGAATCAGGGCAACAGTCAGCCAGAGGCCTGGTAGCGGCCAGTTCCACCATTTCCCAGACGCGTTGTAGAAAAGGGCGATCAAGAAGGCTGTCCATACGGCAGTGCCCCACAGGGAGAAAGTAAATTTGGAACTGGGAGCGAGGAGAAGCAAAGCGGCCATCCAGAAGCAAAAATACAACCATCGAAACCGCCATCCGCCCTCGACCAGCCAAGTGAGATGGGAGCTAAGCAGGTGCTTGAGTTGAACGCCTTCACCCACCGGTTCAAACCATTGCTCGTAAGCTTCGGCTGATTCACCGATTCCCCAGCCATTCGGGGCAGCAGCCAGCATGGCCGGCACCGTTGACCAGACTTCCAAACGCCGTCCAGCGGACGCTTCGGGAGACATGTCGACGGTTCCAATTCGGAACCCCTTTGGAAACGCCATTAAACCTGCACCGGTGCCCAGTAAGAGGATGAGGCTCACACCAATCCATGGCTTCCAAGTCTTCGGCGAAAAGCCCGAGCGCCAGGATAAATACGCCCAGACGAGGCATCCGCAGATGAGAGCCAATACACCCCCTCGTGATCCCGTTCCGACCACAAGGGAAATGAGTAGCGTCTCCAAGGAGCCCACGAACCAAATCCAGTGTTTCGACCATTTGAGCAATACGGGCAGAGACAAGATGAGAACGACCAGGAATGTCGCCACATCGTTTGGGTTCAAGCCAAAGAGGGTAAATCGAGTTTGCTCTAGAGCCATATTGTAACCTCCATATTTACGGGTTTAAGCATCAAGGATGAAAATAGCCCCAAGCCTTGGCGATATCCGTATTGGGTATGCCGACCCGCTGGGAATAAGGAAGGATGGTTTGCGCCGCCGGATAAACATCGCCGTTAAGCATATCGCCAAAGTAGGGGGGATTCCGAAAAGCGGTCAGGAGCGAATCATCCAGAACAAAAGGCTGATCCTCGTCATCCAGAGAAATATTCTGCTCATTAGCGATGGCTTGCTGGCTCTTCAGTTTGAGGACATATTCAAAGAATTTTAGGCCCAATTGCTCCTCCTCGGGAAACACTTCGTGGCCCTTGCCGGGATAGATTCGCAGGAGAATAGGGTAATTAAGGGCCTGGGCCTTTTGATAGAAGACTTTTGATGCTTTACTTCCATGCTCAAGCTCCCCTGTCGTAAGCAACCATAGACAATGGGAGGCCTCGGGCGTTGGCTCGGCGTAACTGCTATTGATATGAATATGTATGGCCAGAAATCGTTCCGGACAACGCAAAGCAATCCGGTGGGCCCACTGAGCACCCCGGGAGTAGCCATAAATCAAATAACCACTCTCCGGTAGATTATAGTTGTGGCAGAGCTTATTCATCGCCATTTTCCATGTTCTAAAGCATTGCTCCATTGAATTGCCGGGGTCACTTTCGTCATCGGGATCAACATTAAAGCTATCCACGATGGAATACATGGTCGCCGTTGTCCACGTGACCACGGCAAGCTTGTGCTGGTCGGCAAAATTGAAGTTGGGATCACTGGAGGAAGGGCGTTTCACCCAAGCTTCAAGATTTTCCTTTTCCGTTAGGTGAGTGACATCGGCAAACACGCCGTCCACCTTGTCTCCCGGCGATACGCCTTTAGGAAAGCGGACATAGAACGTCATAATGGGCAAGCCCGGCTCATCGTTTCTTTCGTCCAAGGTAACGATTTTATGGCCATCTTCGGAAAGAAGAGGAGGAGGACCGTCGGGGTCATCCGCTGAGAGTGAGATTAGCGTCCCACAACAATAAGCGAAAAGCGTGATCGCGGCGGGATAGTAAGATTTCATACCTGTATCAAGAAGGACGGCTTATTTGCTTTGATCCACTGCTACTTTATTATCTTGAGCCCCCTGCCTGACATTTAGGTCTGGTAGAAGTTCCTTGGTGACCTTTTCAATGCCTCCCTGGGCGAGCTTGCTCGGGGGATAGTCGTTGTAGGCTTGAAGGTAAAGCGCGAGGCTCGAACCTAAATTTCCGTTCTTCTCCTGCTGCGCCGCGGTATTTAGTAACTCGACAAAGTCGGCGGCTTGAGTGGCGTAGTTAAGCCGAGCTTCGCTCAGTTTCGTATCTTCGGGCAAATCGCGACGGTTAATCTCCAGACATTCCCAAGCCCCGCGGTAATCTCCGATGTTCGCGTAGCGGTTGGCTTGGACCAAGCTCAGCTCAATCTCTTCCATTTTTTCCAAAACATCTTCAAGTTGCTTGGCCCTTGCCGGGTCGGTGGCTGTGGCGGCAATGTATTTGGCCTTATCGTCGTAAATCTGCCGGTAGTTCTTCTGAGCCATGAGGCTGTCCAAGTCCGAAAGTGCATGTTGTTGCAGGTCGGCTTGGTTGAAGATACCGACGGACAGTTTCTCCAATTCAGGATTGCGTGGCCAAATGTTGGCTGCGGCGGTAAGCTCTGTCTCCAACGTCTTTTCATCGTTTTGGCTAGCGGCTGCCTTCGCCTTGGCCAAGTGCATCCGGCTGATGGTCTGGGCTGTTTGAATCGCGGCCAGGGGCTTGGTCGGATCAAAATCGGTCGCCATTTTTTGCAGGTCATCGACCAGCTTTTGCCCCCCGTCGTAATCTTTCACATCGAGCGCGTCCAGTAACTGATTTGATTTTTGGGTGTACTCGTAAGCCAGTTCCTTTTGACTTCTGGGCAGCGTCTTGATCGCAGGAAGGTTTAATCCTGTGGCGAAAGCCTCTTGTAGCCTCTCCGTGGCACCATCGAGTTCTCCCTTCGACATCATGAAATGGTAGGCATCGACGCCGTCGTTCACGTTTTGGATGGCCTCGTGGGTCAAGGCACTGACGACAGAAACCGTTGGATCGATACCGGATGAACTTGTCAACATAGATTTGATTTGCTCTCCCAGAAGCAACTTCTGATCACCATCCCCAAAAATCGCCTGATAAAATTCGCAGGCAATGATGACGTGCTCAAAGCGGCGCTGGAAAAACATCTGCACGATCATGGTCTGAAATTGGATTTTGGCCTGAAGCTCGGAGGCTTCCAACTTGACCGAATTGGCTTTGCTCTGGGCTTCCAGTTCTTCCAGGCGCTCTTGATCGGGTTTGAGACGGATCTCCCGTTTCAACTGCTCATCCTCCATCGCGGACCGTGCCGCATTGTCGCTGCCGGCTGGAGCGGCGAATAGGTCGTCCTGACTGACTGACTGCTCCATGTTCCACGCCAGCGCATTTTCTTCACTACGAATGGAATCATTAGCTTTGGCCAAATGAGATTGCTCACTCTCGCATTGCCACAACGCATAGACCGCATCGGCGATGTCGTTGCAAAGCTGGCTATCGGCGCGGAACTTGGCCGCCTCGAACAATAACTTCCAGGCTTGGTCCACATTGGCATCGGTGGCTTGTCCTGGTGTCAATAACTGCTGAATCTGCGCGAGGGTAGCTTCGTACTCCGTGCTGGCTTTGTCCGTTTCTTCCGGGTCGTTGAGATATTTGATGAACTGGCTTCGGAAGAGCCGGTTATTTTCGACTTTCCATGTGCCGCCGTCCCAAGCCACCGTCTCAGTCCTGGGGTCCAAAGTGGGAAGCAGACTCTTGGCTTCGGTTTTGGTACCCTCGTCGACCAGAGGATCGTCGTTCGCCGGAGCAGCATTCGTATTGGCGGCTTGGGGCGCGGTGGGAAGTGGCTGCGTGGTGGAATTAGGAGTGGGCGTCAGGTCCGCTTTCACAAAAAGGGACGTAATGCCGAATCCTCCAACTGCGATAATGACGACGCGGAGAAGTTTCATAGGTCAGACTTTCTGAATCTGGATCGCTTGGAGAAGGCCTTGATCAATGACTGTGACCTTGATTTCAAAGTTCTGCCCCTTCTGGACATTGGTTTCATTCAGAGCAGAGGGAAGAAGTATCGCCACATGAAATGATCTTCCGCCGACCTCCGATTCAAAGGAGAAGAGTCTTCCCGCCTTGTCGGAGCAACCCAGTTCATTCTCTACTCGCCCCGTCACTGCATAGGTATTACCTCTCAAGCTAAGAGAATCCTGTATATACTGAGTGACCGGCAATTCGGGTATCCCACGATACGGATCAGATAGAAACTGACGCAGGCCGTAAATGCCGGTTCCGGAAAGGGCGATAAAAAGTCCCAGGACAATTATCCATAGCCAGGGGACCGAACGATTAGCTTTCCTCAGCATGATTCTACTCCTAATGTACGAGTTCCATATGAGCGGCACACGAGACAGACCAATCGCGATCCTCTCTACAGCGCTTCTATTGCTGCGGGTGTCAGCTTGAGACATGCCAAGTCAAACATGACTGGCCGCTTCGACTTCCTTGCTCATATAGATCATGGCTGGGTCGGGAAGAGCCAAATAAATTTGAGTCTCCGCTGTCAACTTCAAGAGCCTGGAGCTCTCAAGAACGCGACAAGCAAGCCTTGTTTTCAGACAGGCCGTAACGAGCGCGTGACATAGATCCCAAAGGATACCCTTCCTTTTCGTAGGCTTCCGATCCTGCATATAAATGGGAGGGAAGTGCTTCGCTCAGAAGACACGTTTACCGGTACCATTTACAGGCTTTGAGTGACGCGCTTAATGGTTACTTCGAATAAAGAACAACACTGAGCAAAAAGCTACAGGAAGAAGCTCTTGCCTTGTAAGCAGCTTTTATTGCAAAAGCCATTGGTTTGGGCTGCTTCAGCTAAAGTGTAACACACAACTCTCTTCACGCAAGATATTATGCGATTCAAGGTAAATAAAATGGAAGCAAATTATATCTTTTAGAGAACCACAGCCTCCCCATTCTTTCTTGAAGCCCCAAGTTATTTTAAGCATCGCGTAACTGTTCACATCTATGGTGCAATTAACGATAGCGGCATGCAAACTCATTAATATCTATATATTGTATATCATGTGAAGTGTTATGCGCAGCCTGTCCGATTGTAGACACCTCTCGAAATCCAATTGCCCGTCATTTGTGCTGAGCGCCGCATTGGGCTACGACAAAATCGGGGTGAGGTCCGGAATTATTGAGCAACTACGGGAACGGCGCCTGGGTTATGCACACGTTGCAAAGAATGCGCGCATTCGCAGGCGTAAATAGCTTACGGAAGACGCCTTACTCTCCCTCGGATATTCCCTCCAAATAGAGTTTGCCTGTTACAGCCCAGGGCGCCATCACCTCGTCCAAGGAGCACAGATTTCTGCCCGGATCGTTCTATACGAGAGGACAGGGCCGGACCGATAAAAGCGGTATATAGAGTCGCCGCTTATATAACCTCTGTTGCGGTACTCAAACATATGACTAATAAAATGTCAAAGAACGTCAGAGGTAAAACTCCCACGTATGGATAAGCATACTGGACTTGGCATGTCTTACGCTAACGTCCAAGGGTCTAAAGAAAGGACCCTATAAATGAACCACTATGATCGGGATGATGTTTTAGCTTTGTGCTCCCGTAGTCAGCGGCTCGCGTCTTCGCTGGCACGAAAAATTGGGATGCCGAGCCTTGAGATCGAAAGCGCAGAGGAAGGCCTTCGCTTGATGGCTGATAAAGTTTCTCAGGCTCTATGCGACAGGGCAATCTACACGGTGTCTATGGCGCGGGTGGCGCGAGACAACACCATCGAGCACGAAAACATTCTTACCACTCCCCTCGCTTGGGAAGCCCTTCGACTCCGCGACGACATGAACCGAGATAGCCCTGTCTTCGGAGCAAGAAAGATCGCTCAGGTCATTCATCGGGAGGTGATGCCGAGAAGGTGGGAGTTATGGGCGCAGGTTTCAGACGGCGACGTTCATTTACGCTGCCAATTGACAAACGCGCGCGCCCTGCTTAGGGCCGCCACACCGGAGGTGCTAGCCCGGCTGTACCGGGGCAAGACTCTGATCGAGGATAGCAGCATCTCCCTTCAGAGCGAGCGAGTAGAAGTCACGATAAACTACGGTTCCACTCGTTGCGTAAATCTCACTCAAGGGGGCGGGCAAATCGTAACCCACGAGGTGAAAATGTGCCCTCCGGTGACGGGTCATTTGGATATCAATGACTCGGAGGAGATGACGCTGGACACCCATGCTGGCGCCGTGGCCCGGTTCCCCATCACGGATGGCATCCTGATGCTTCCTGACAGTTTAGCAAAAGCATTAAGGCTGTACGGAATCGTTCTGCCCGTACGAAACTGTGGAAATGGCAAAATCGAGGTTCGGCTCGTCCACTTGGAGTTGCTTACCCGTCTAGAATTGTCATTGCTAAGGGCGGATTCCCTTTCGGCTCGCCTTGCACCGAAGTGGACCGGCTGCTCCCCCCGCCTTATGGCGGCATGACTAACGCCAGAAATCTAGCAAGGGATTCTATCGGTCCTTCCGTGAAAACATCAACAGTACACAACCAATCAAACCGAGATAATTAGTTTTACCTCCGGTTTCACGATATCTCTCGCATCCGAGTCCCCTAACAAACCACATCTATGAACCAGAAACTTCTCGTAATCCTGATCTACCTGCTGGTCGTCACAGCGTTGGTAGGCTCTGTGAAGCTGATACACACGTACATAACCAGGAACCAGGCTACCCACGAAGTGAAGGTAGCCGATTGCAGCGATCCTCCTGTCAGCCCGAGTGCTGGAGAATAAGCCAACCCTAGAAGTGAAAACCATGAAAACAATCTTGTTTATTGTTATTGGATGGGTTGCGCTTATCTCGTCGTCGCGTGGCGAGTCGGCCTTGATTCCCATTGAATCCATCGTCGGCTCGATTGCACCTTATGTCGACAAAGACGGATATGTAAATCCCATTATAAACCTAGGGGAAATTGACTTAGGTGACGGATTATTTCTGCCTCTCTCGATAAATTTCTCTTCAGCTATTCGTCCACCGTCACCCGAATTTGGCCAGGGATGGGATTGCCCTCTTTTCGATGCAAAGGTTTTTGATACACAGCAGAATGTGAAGCGGATGGAGACTTTGGGGGGGAAGGACAGGTACTTGGTGTACAATCCCCGGACTGGTAGCTGGCGCCACGTTTTCACGGACAACTGGGACGGGAAGGTGGACGGCGATTATTTTGACGTCATCTACCGCGGAGGCGTTAAGTTTGTTTTTTACAAAGGCCTCATTAGCTCAATCGTGCTCCCAGATGGAAAGACCATTTCGTGGAATCGGGAGAACGGAAAGCTAGTTTCGCTGCAAGTTAACGGGTTGCCTCCGGCTTTGCAAATTACCTATGACAAGATGGGGTTTGCTCAGCAAATTCTGCTCCAGCCGGATAAGACAGGCAAAGCCAAGCAACTATATAAGTTTGGCGCTAGCTTGATTTACGCAGGAATTGACAAAATCGAATGTCCGAGTGGGCGTATTATTCGGTTCGCTCAGGGGCACGACAAATCGCTTAACCCTATCTTAAAATGGTCCGATTCTTTATATGTCCCTACGACTCTTCATTGGGACGCCAAAACAGGAAAGATTCTAAGCGATAACGACTGCACCTATCAGATTACAGAGCTAAATAACGATAACACTTGGCCGAAGATGGCCCGGACCAACAAGGCCAATCATCAGGTAGAGAGCTACTATTTTAACCAGAATAATGGGATTACCGATCAGGTTCTCCCGGGTGGAATTTCTCGTCACATTGAGATGATAGAATCGCCGAGTCCCAACTACAAGACTGTGCGTCTGATTCAGGATACCCATAATGGGGTCACTCAAACTCTTCTTCGTCGTGCATTCGACGATAAGGGGCATTTGATTCTGGAGGCTTATGGTCTTCCTGGTGGCAAGCAGTTGACCCGGCAGTTTACCTACGACGACGAGGGTCGTGTTGTGTCCTACGTTCTCAACGGTAAAGAAAAGTGGAAAAATATCTATGACCCCTCCACCGGCCAACTTATTGAACGAGACGTTGACGATCTAGGTATAAAGCTCGCCTTCGAAGCAACATCTGGCGACGAAGTCAAGGAGTCGATTATAAATGCCAACGGTAATGTTCGCTCCGCGAAGACGCTGACTTCAACGCAGTGGCAAACCACCCTTACATTAATGCAGAGAGATTTTTGACAACCCATAACTCCAAACTTATTGAGGATATTTTCATGAGATTCATCGCAACATCTTTTTTCCTGCGAATCGTTTTATTTTCGGTAATTAGCGTTGGGATCGTCCTTAATGCAAACTGCCAGGAGTGCCCCGGTTCTGGTCCGAGTGGTCAAGGCGGTAACGGCCCCGGCAGCGGCCCCGCTGACGGGGGTGACGATGGCGGCGCTGACGACGGTGGTAATGGGGGCGGCGGAGGCAACTCTTCCGGTCCGGAAAATGGAGGCGACCTGAAGTGGCAACCGCACGGCGACGAAGGCAAGGCGGACCCGGTTTCCATGGCTACGGGAGCATTTACGGTTGAAGTAACGGACTTGGAAATTAAGGGAATTCAACCCTTAGTGATGAAGCGTTACTATAACTCAGAAATGAATTATGACGGCCCCCTTGGAACGGATTGGGATTATAGTTTCAACAAATATTTAGACTTTGAAAGCGGTGCGTGTTTTTATGACACCGGGGAAGGCTCCAAGGTTCCATTGTACTACCAACCTTACAGTTCACAGATTGCCTATTCCAATTCTCCTCATCTAGTCTTGAGTTGGTATAGCGGAACTATTGCTGGCGCTCGCTTTGTGATTACCGACACGCACGGAACACAAGTTGTTTTCGACTATGGAGGTTTCGCGATCGCCGAGGTCGATAAAAATGGAAACACCCTGACCTACACGAGAGACGAGTACGAACGCTTGCTCACCGTTTCGGATAACTATCATCACTGGATGATGTTCAGTTATGAACACAATTCCGGCGGAGGAGCGGGCGGCACGGAGGTATTTAACTATATCACTTCCGTTTCGGATTCGGCGGGACGTACCGTCAACTATAACTACGAAGAGACGATTGCCGTCAATTGGCAACGAATGGTGGAAGTGGATTATCCGCCCACTCCGGATTATCCGTCCGGTACATCCGTCAAATATACCTACCTCGCCGACCGGGCGATTATTCCAGGATTGCTCACAGAAATTACTGATGGAGATGGTAATTCCATTGTACAGAACACCGAATATGGTGTTGCCACAAATGGCGAGGGAGTGGGGACCATAATGACGCAGACTCTCGATGGCTATAGCGCACATACAGCAACAGCTACGTCAACGCTAAACGTTACTTTAGCGGATCGAATTGTCCGCAATCGCACGACTTGGCAACTGTCTGACGAGCAAATACCGGTGGCCTCTACGTTTACCGACTACGACGGAAATGTTACCGATTACACAATTGATAATTACTCTAACATCCTAAGCGAAACAGTCCACACTCGTGGATTCCATTCGGGAGAACCGACCACCTACCAGACCACTTATCAATATGATAGTGACAACAACATGATTCAGGAGGTCGATCCAAATGGAACGACTACGACTTGGACTTACGATAGTGGCCATCTTGAAAACCTCTTGAGTATAACGAAAACTGCTCCTTCTGGAACTGCTGTTGACCCCAGCAAGGGCACTCAATCTTTGTCCACAACAACCAGTTACACTTACGAACCTCGTTTTAATCAAGTCGCCACGATTACCGATCCGAACGGCAATGTAACGATAAACAATTACGGTGATGCCACAAGTAACCCAGCGGGCAACTTGCTGTCTGCCACTTACCCAACAACGGGGGCAGGGACAGCGGTGGAGAGTTTCACCTATAATAGTGCCGGGCAGGCAGTGACGGATACAGCACCGGATGGTATCATTACGATGAATACCTACGATCCGGCTACTGGGTATCTAACCTCGACGACGACAGACGCCGGTGTAATTGTAGGGTCGGGGGGATCCCTTACTCCCGTTCCGGGGCACTTAAACGCTACGACATCCTATACCTACGATGCGGCGGGCAACGTTACCAGCGTAACGGATCCAAATGGTCACACCACGACTAACACTTACAACGCGCTCGATGAGCTTGTGGAAACGGACGGTCCAAGCGGTGAGGTAGAAACTCGGACGTACAATGCAGAGAAGCAGGTCGTTACTGATATTAAGGCAGGCCCGGACGGTTCCACGCAGGAAACACAGAATCTATACAACAGCCAGGAGAAGCTCGTTGCCACGAGAGTGTACACAAGTGCCTCGGCGTACATGGAAACCGACTACAGCTACGATCTTAACGGCAACAAACTAACTGTGACCGACCCGATCGGTAATACCACTACCACGGCCTACGACGAGCGAAATAAAGCCTACTTGTTCACCGATGCCACGGGCCAGACATCAAAATACGACTTCGATGGCGACGAAAATACCATTCGTCTGACCGACGAATTGAATCACGTTACATCCTACACATATGATTTTCTGGACAAATTGGAATTACGGACATTCCCGGACAGTAGCAATGATACATGGACCTATGATTCCAATAGCAACATTGTTGCTCAGAAGACTACGGCAGGCAATGTTATCACACAAACATTCGATGCCCGCAATCGTAAGCTAACGCAGACTTATCCCGTGACCGGAGGCACTTCGACAATCACGAATACCTATGATATTATGGGCCGGGTGATCACTACAACCGAGGCTGGTACGTCGTTGGTTTACGCCTATGACAACTTAAGTCACAATATCAGCTTTACCGACCAAGCGGGCCTTACCAGCACCTATACATATGATAAAGTTGGTAATCGGACTAGTGCCTCTTACCCCACAGGAATAACCGTCAACAGCTTTTATGATTCCAGTGATCGATTAATTACACTTAAAGATACGGGAAGCGCTACCCTGGCAACCTATAATTACAACACGCTCAGCCAATTGACGGGTGCCACGCTGGCTAATGGGACTTCCGTGAGCTATGCCTACGACAAAGCAGATCGATTGACCTTGGTCGATAATACTTTCGGCGGCACGGTGGCGCGCAACTACAGCTACGTGTATGACGGCGCCAGCCGCGTCACTTCCGAAACCGAACCGCGCGGAACGATTGCCAGCGGGTATACGAATCGCAACGAGGTGAACGGCATCACCGAGCCGTCCGGATCACCTTTTGCGGATCAGAGTTTTGCCTATGACGCAGCTTACAATCGCGCGAGCTGGTCGCAGGGTACAGGAACGACGACTTACGTGGTGAATAATCTGAACCAGTACACCACGGTGAGCAGCTGCGCGGCGCCCGCGTGGAACACTGATGGGGGCCTCGCCAATTTTGCCGGTTACTCGTATACCTATGATGCGCTGCATCGGCTGACGGAGGTGGACTATTCTGGAGGCAAGACGCTTTTCGGTTACGATCCCCTTGGCCGGCGAGTGAAGAAAGTCGATTTAAACACCAGCGGCACGGTGCTGGCGACCTATCAATACCATTATGATGGCAGTGAAGTCGCTGTGGAATATCAGCCTTCGACTACATGGACGTACTATAGGAACGCCGATGGCGGCGTGCTACGCGACAGCGGCACCACCAAACAATGGTATTACCGCGATGGTCATGGAAATGTCTCGGCAGTGGCCGACAACTCAGGAAACGTGCTGGAAGCCTACGAGTACAACATGCAGGGCCAAGTCCAGATCACCAACGGAAGCAGCACCGTCCTTTCCTCTTCAGGTATCGGCAACGATTCGCTTTACTGCGCGTATCACTACGATGCGGAAACAGGCAATTATTTCTGTGAGGCCCGATACTACAGCCCGACTTTGGGTCGCTTCATCTCGCGCGACCCGCTGAGTGGAGCTGAATTTAGTCAGGGAACGAACCTCTACGCGTATTGTGATAATAACTACCTCAACGCCACTGATCCGACCGGGATGTGTAGTCAATCCAGTGGAGTTAGTCAGTACTTTGGCCGTCTCGGCCAAGACCTACTGGGTGACGTGGAGGCTCCCTGGAATGATGGGCAGCTCATTGGGAATTCCTTAGCGCATGGGACATTCTTTTCTGACATCGGAACTGGTGCGGAGGCCTTGCCGGGTACCTTAGCCAGAGGATGGAACGCCCTAGGTAGTATCGGAAGCAATCCGCAAGGATTGGCTGATGTTACCAACGTTCTAGCTCTGTCAGCCGCAGGAGGCGCAGTTGGCATGACGGGAAGAGGAGGGACGCTAACTGCTGCGGAAAGAACTCAGATTCAGGCAATTTCCGATAATTACAATACAGCAATCGATGTGGTCGGCAGCCGGGCCGCTGGAAAGGGTAGAAACATCAATACAGACCTTCCCGTGGGAAAGGGGCCGGGTACGAGGAGCGATATTGACTTTCGCGTTGATGCTAGCCACCCTCAGGTTAATGCGTTGATTGCAGATTTGAGAACTGTTGGAAACGGGGCAGGCAGGGCGAGTACTAGATTTAGCACAACAGCCCGACCCACGAGGCCGCCCTTTATCCGGTTTACGCCTAGTAGCAAATGATGGAAATAATAAGGGTCTTACAATGCCACAGGAAAACAAAGATTTTCTGAAACGTGCTTCCGAATATTGGAGCGAAGGACGGCCACTGGATGCGGGTCGCTTGATATTCAAGAGCGTGCCAATAAATGATAGGCCGGCTTGGGCTGCACGCATTTTAAGAGAAGTAGTTGAACGGACCGGAACTAAGGCTCAACCGATAGAGCACATTCTTCAGTTGGCTAGTGTTCCCGATAGGTGGAAGGAGGCGCATCGCGCATTTTCTGAGGCTAGAGACATGACCTTGAAGTTAGAAAAGGCACATTTTCGTTCCCGTAGTGAAAAGCTATTGCTCCCGCACTTGCTACTCGCTGAGTTGGTTGCAAAGGTAACCTATAATGCAACGAATCCTGATGATGAGTTTGACGAGGATTCTGGATGGTGGATTGCTGTGTGTCTCAAAGACATTCTTGATTCAGTGAGTGATAGCGCATTTTCGGAGAAAATGTGGCAGGTGCTCTGCAATGAAAGTGAAGGGGCAACCAAATGAAAATGATAGGCAATGTGCGACCTACCAGTTGATGCGGCCAAGGCCGGTTAAAAAAAGGAGTAACATTCCAATGATAGTAAGGGAGTGTTATGACAGAAGAGAAGATCGAAGTTGAGAAGACATCGACTCGTAAGCCGAGTCCGAAAAGCCGGGCCGAAGTGGTCTATCCGCACGAGCTTAGTCTCAAGGCTCAATGCGGTGAGGCTTCATTCGGAAGACAGCATCTGTCGAGACGTGATTGGCCGGGAGTTAGGAGCGAGTGAAGATGTAGCTCCTCGAACACAATCCTAATCCTAGGCGTTACGAGATATTCTCAGATTCAGTCCCGGGATGATAGTTTGCAAGAGTTGGGGCAGGCAGCTTCAAGAGGGTGCCCGCGTGACGCCTACGGCAGCTTGGCAGTTGTCGACGCTGCCATCGCGTGTTCGCATGGCCATGAAGAGACAGTACGCGTATGCATCAACGGGTAGGAGCAACTGGTCGCGGACTCCCGCTTTGACGTCTTAACACTCTTGAAAGCCGTAGATGATTCCTGACTTGTCTTCCTTGAGACGCAGAAGTCCGACCAGGAGCGTTTCTCCGCGGTAGGTATAGCGCCAACCGCAGCTCGCAGGAGGAGTATCTATGACCTCAGAATCCTCCACGATCTCCGCAATAATGTCGTCGATATCTGCTGGCAATGATCCTTCGAGACGTCTCAGTAATGTAAGCGTCCAATAGAGCTCCACTAGTTGAGGAGATTGGACATGTTGTACGGTAGTGGCCGTATGACACGTTCCGATGAAGTGGTCGATGGGATCATCAAGCAGGACAAGCGCGGGCGGATGCGGGTGACGCGGCAGCGGCGCGAGGAACTGCTGATCGAGTTCGACCGCAGCGCGATGACGGGTCGACAGTTTGCCGCGTGGGCCGGGATCAAGCACTCGACTTTTGCCAACTGGCAGCGGCTGCGTCGCAAGGCTCCGTGCCCGGCGTTGCCCGCGCCCGAGGGGCAAGGCAGCGGCGGTCCGCGTTGGTTGGAAGCGGTGGTGGATGGTCCGCGGAGAGGGGGACCGGCGGCACGTTCGGTGGTGGGATTGATCGTGCAGGGGCCGGGTGGACTGCGGCTGGAGTTATCCGGCGAGGATCAAGTGCCACTGGCGGTGCGGCTGCTGCGCGAACTGGGGTGGAAGCCGGAATGCTAAGCTTTGCCGGCAGCTTGCGGATTTACGTGTCGGTCGAGCCGTGCGACATGCGCAAGGGCTTTGAGGGACTGGCCGGGCTGGTGACGAAAGCGCTGAAAAAGGACCTGCGTGGCGGAGCGCTTTTTGTTTTCAGCAACCGGCGGCGGACGCGGCTCAAGGTTCTCTACTTTGACGGAACGGGCACCTGGCTGATGACCAAGCGGCTGGAAGAGGGCTCCTACTCGTGGCCCCAGGGAGAACAAAAGGTCATCCGGCTGCGACCGGAAGCCTTCGCCATGCTCACCGACGGGATCGATTTGCGCGGAGGCAAATTGCGGCCTTGGTACAACCGGCTGGAGATCGAAACCACCTCTGAAGATGCGATCAAAACGGCGTGAGAGTTGCTTATAGAAAAGCGCGTGACGGAGCTGAGCAAAAGAGAACTTTTAGCGATTATAGAAAAGCAGTCGGCCCAGCTCAAAAAATACGAAACGATCATCGAGCGGCAGGCCCAGCGCATCACGGAGCTGGAAACCGAGAACACCCTGCTGCGGCAAAAGGTGGACCTGCTGGTGCGACGGCTCTTTGGGCCAAGCAGCGAAAAGCTCGACGCGGCGCAGCTCGATTTATTTTTAGCCCAGACGGAGGGCGCGCCGGGAAAAGCGCCCGCCTCCTCGCTCGCGGAGGAGGCGCAACCCCAGCGCAGCCGTCATCGCCCCGGCCCGAGAGAAAAACGATTGCCGGACGATCTGCCCATCGTTGAAGAGGTGATCGAGCCCGACGAGGTCAAAGCCCAACCGCAACAGTGGCGCTGCATTGGCCAGGAAGTCAGCGAGCAGCTCGACTATGAACCGGCCCGGTTCTTGAAGCGCCGGCTCATTCGGCGCAAGTACGTCTCCAAACAGGATCGCGAGGCAGCGCCGGTGATCGCTCCACTGCCCCCGATGCTCCAACAACGTTGCACCGTGGCGGCGGGACTGCTGGCGCAGATCATCGTCAGCAAATACGTGCACCATCTTCCGCTCTATCGGCAGGAACAGATGTACTGGACGGCGAACCGGGTCTGGCTGCCCCGGCAAAACCTGGCCCATTGGATGGGACTGGCCGCCGACTGGTTGCGGCCGATCTACGAAGCGATCCGCACCGGCGTGATGGCGGGAGGCTATGTGCAGATCGACGAAACGCCCGTGTCGTTCCTGGAGCCGGGAAACGGCAAGTGCAGGACCGGCTACTTTTGGACCGCCTCGCGTCCCGGTGGCGATGTGGTTTACCACTGGCAAACCGGACGAGGCGCGGCCTGCCTGGACAACGTACTGCCGGTCGATTTTAAAGGCACCATCCAGTGCGACGGCTACTCAGCGTACGCCAGCTTCGCCCGCAAAAGGCAGGAGATCAAACTGGCGGCCTGCTGGGCCCACGTACGGCGCAAGTTCCACGAGGCACGCGAGCAAGACCCGCTGGTCGCAGCGTGGCTCCTGCGCCAGATCAATCATCTTTATCGTATCGAGCGAAAACTACGCCGGGCCAAGAGCGGTCCTCAACTCCGTGCGGCCATGCGTGCTCACCAGGCCAAACCGGTTTATGCCCGGCTCCATCGCGTGCTCACCCGGCTTAAACTCAAGCGCCGCCACTTGCCGCGCAGCGCCATGGGGCTGGCTCTCGATTACGCGCTCAACCTTTGGCCCCAACTCGGCGTTTACCTCGACGATGGCCGCGTCGAGATCGACCAGAACTTGGTGGAAAATGCGATCAGGCCCACCGCCCTCGGCAAGAAAAACTGGCTCTTCATCGGCGATGCTGAAGCCGGCCAACGCAGCGCCATCCTCTACACGCTGGTCGAATGCTGTCGGCGACTGAGCTTCGATCCCTATGCCTATTTGCGCGACATCCTCACGCGCTTACCCCACGCCACCAACCGGCAGATCGATCAACTCACGCCGAGCGCCTGGGCCGGTCAAACACGGCTGTTCCAACGCGCCGCTTAACCCGTAGTAGACGTGTGGCACGTCCCATCATGTCCCACCTGTACCATCCGCCCCTCGTCAAGAGGCACTACGTTGGACGCTTACTCAGTAATGCCGACTTTATACGATTATCCTCCTCAGCGCTGTAGGCACGAATCGCTCTTTGGTAGTCGGGATGTTGGCGCAGTTCTGCACTTTTGTCTTGCGAAGCATTTCCGTTCATCCGCAATGATTCTCGCATATGTGGCGTGGTTCGCGAACGCCAAAACGAAATTCACCGGCATCTTATCCATTCCTATTCCCCGAAGCGCGCAGACTGTTGGCATTGGATTTTGCAACGGAGATGGGTGAGTTCATCATTGAGATCGTTGACGATCTCGACGGGATGCCGCTCCTTGGCAACGCGCTTGGCCAGTCCGCGCGCGAGCGGTTCGAAATAACAGATGCGGGTCGGAATAAGGCGAAGGTTTTTTTTGAGGAGGCGGCTCTTGCCGCCGGGCCAACGGAGAGAAGGACGAAAGGGTTTCTTGGAAATGGGGAGCGGCGCCGACCGCTTGACCGGCTGCGACAGGAGCGAGGTTTGGAGACTGGTCAGCCTGGTTATGTAGGCTTTCCTGTTCGTCGGGGCTTCGTCCGGCGACCCAATCAAAGCCGCGTTGGGCGTGAGAGGCCGCCGACACGATCATGGTAGGGTCATCCTTAAGTTTCTTGATCCACGATTGAAGATAGGCGGCGGAATTTTCAAAGCGGACAGAATCAAGAATACCGGCGTCATTGGACAGGAAGGCCGCGCCGAGCTCGGCAATCAGCTCCTCCTTGGAATATCGTTCGGAGCCGAACCTGACGACATTGGTGATCCCTTCGCGGTCCAGTCGCGAAGCGTGGCCGGTGGCGTGGGTCATTTCGTGGAACAGCGTGTGAAAATAATCCTCCGAACTGTGGAAGGTCGCTGGTGCCGGCATGCGGATGAGGTCTTCGGTCGGGGAATAGGTTGCCGCGAAACCCTCGTTCCTGACGGGGCAAAGCTTGGCCTCACGTACGAGGGCCTCGGCCCGATCCAAACGTCGCAGGGGCGTTGGTGTAGGGGTGGGGCCGGACGTGGAAGTCGGAGAGCTGATGCCCTCGGCCTGCTCGAGGTTGAAAACATTCGACCAGCGGATGAAAGGGATGTAGGCAGGGCGTCCCTTCGAGGTAAACACGGGATTGCCGTTGCCATCGCGTTTTGCCAGAAATTTATAGTAGATGACGGGCGAAGACTTTTCGCCCTTGCGCACGTAGCCGCCGAGCTCATGAGCCTGCCGAAAGGTCATCCAGTAGGGAGATCCAAAGGTGGCTGAGCCGAGAGTAAGGGCATTGATGCCCCGGTAGGCTTTGCCAGAAATGAGGTTGGCGGCACTTTGCCAGGTGCGCTGCCACGGCACGCAGCCGGCACGGAGTTGTTCAATGAAGCGCTCGGTAATGGCGGCGTGGATGTCTTTCATAATTCGACCTCGCTACGGGCGGCGGTGATTGCGAATTGGGCCTCCTCGAGGCAAATCCCAAAGTGGCGGGCGAGATGTTCTGACAGAGGTTTTCCCTCGAAGATACCGGTGAGAAGTGGCGTGTGTTCGGCGACCGCGCCTGCATCGAGAAGGTTCCAAAAGCAGTCTTGGGTGAGAAATGTACCAACGTCATTCATGATTTTCGTCTACGCTTGAGGCGCGCCTTGCGGTTTTTGTACTCGGTATTCCGAAAAATGGTGTAGGATGCCTTGTCCATCCACTTCTCGCTGTCGCGCAGGCGGCGCAAGCGGGAGTAGTTATACAGCTTGGTCGCCTTGCGACTCGGCTTCCCGGTGGGCGTGAGCAGCTTTCGTCGGGTCAGGAAGGGAATCTCGCGAGCGGGGAAACCTAAGTACCACGCAGTTTGCTGAACCGTGAACCGTCCTGGCAGATGGAGGAGACTGAGGAAGTCGATCTGTTCTTGATTCATACATTCGGTCGTTCCGGTTCCAGACCCCTCTGGAATCCGCCCGGGTTGGTATGCCCCTCAAGGCGCAAAAAAGACCTTCGTATCGGCCTCTTTAGTCGACCCAAGGGATTGAGGTATTTCTTATTGAACTCTTCTAAACGGAAATGGTTGTATTTATAACTAATCGGTCAACTACAAAACGTGTTAAGCTTCAAAGACGAGGGCGGTTCGCGTCGCATTGACGCGCAATTTTGCTGAACTGACTGGTTGGTCATGACGGAGTACGTGGTGAGCCAAAGGTGCTCTAATGTATTTCTCCATGGCCTTCTTCAGGGGCCGCGCCCCGAGGTACTTATCAAACCCAACTTGCAGCAAGAAGGATAATACATCCTCCTCAAAATCAACGACATGACCGCGCGTGGCGAGAAAACGCCTTTCCCTCTCGAGATTCATCCGGGCGATCTCTACTTGCACCTCGTAGGGAAGCTTGCGGAACACGAGTTTTGCGTCGATTCTTCCGAGAAATTCAGGCCGGAAAGCAGTCGCCACCTGAGCCAGGACGTGCTTTTCGATTTGGGTGAAATTGAGGTGTTTCGCCCGCAAAATATCGAGAGCGCCGAGATTGGAGCTGAAAATAATGTAGAAGCCGGATAGGTCGAAAGTGCGGCCCGCGCCGCAAGTAACTCGTGCCGCATCGAGAATGGAGAGCTGGACATCGACGACATCGGCATGGGCCTTCTCGATCTCATCGAAGAGAATGACGCCCTGTGTATGCTGCCCTAAAACATTGCCGAGACGGCCTAAGTGGCCGGACTGGTCCCCGATGAAATTTTTGATCGCATCATCAGCGGCAAATTCCGCCATGTCGAAACGGAAAGGCTCTCTGTCGTGGTAGAGATGACAAGAGAGCACGCGGGCCAGCTCGGTTTTGCCGACGCCGGTTGGCCCGACAAAGAAAAAGGAACCTTTGGGTCTGCCGGGGGTGGCGAGACCGGTTTCGCCGATAACCACGCGCTCGACAACGACGGGAACAACGTGGTCCTGACCCCGGATAGCTTCACACAGTTTTTCTTCGAGATGATGGAGATGGGCGAGAGCGGTCATGGGCAAATTAGGCGGTTACGAGCGGCGGCACAGCTGTAGGGAGTGCCTGCGACCCCGCATTGCGGAGTTTGATGGCGACCGCAGGATCGTAGGGTTGGCCCTCAGCACTAATCGGGACGGCTGCTGCCGGGCCGGTCATTCTTTGAGTGAAGCTGGTGAACGGAAGGAGCGTTCGTTGATAACCCTTCTCGCAGTGGCGAATGATACACTCTGAACCGCGAGGATGTTTCTTGAGATTGCGGAGAACGTGGGGCTTCAAAAACGGCTCCTCCTTCTCCTGATACGACCGTGAAGTGGAGAAGCCGTTGTATTGCCGGGAGACCGTGCGGGAGGTCTTTTCGAGTGTGCGTTCGCCGATGCGCTTGGCCAAAATCTCAGCGTCTTCCTGGTTGGTCTGACAGAAGGCGATTTCATTGCCGAGATTGTCAACCAGCGTGTTCTTGATGTCCTTCCCTAGCGGCGGGACAAAGGAGCGCTCCGTTTGCGTCGAGAAAATCGCACAGCCCTTGGCTTCGCGGATTTGATCGACCTGATTGTGGTCCGCCATGCCCAACTCGCTTTTCGTCACGACGCGCTGGGCCTCGTCGGCCCATAGTACGTTCAAGTTGCGTTTGGCGAGATCTTCCTCGCTCAGGTTGAAGCGGCTTTTAATGTGAGCGTACCACGCAATCTTCATCAGCGTGTTGAGAAAGCCTCTTTCCGCGTCGAAGCGTTGGGGAATGGAACAGCAAAAGATTTTGCCTTGGTCGGTCATGCTGAAATCAACCGTGCTGCGGGGCTGGCCGAAAACGGCGGCGATGTCGGGGTGCTGATAGAAGAAGAGAATGTTCAGAATGGTGGACTTCACGCCGGATAATTCCTCCTCGGCCAGCGCGAGAAATTTCTCGGTGAAGTGATTGAAATAGACGGCTCCGGCTGGCGTGTTGAGGGAACGAAGCCTGTCCATGTGATGCAAGAGCCGCAGAGGCGATGTCAGAAGCTCGTAGACCAGCGGCAGGGTCGGGATTTCGCCGAGCAGGCGTAGGGCGTCAATCCCCATGCCGATATGAAGCTTCGCCTGCTGCGTGAAATGGTCGGACGAGCCTCCCGTACCCACAGCCCCGCGGGCCTGGGCCACGTCGGTCAGAAGTTGAGCGTAACTCGACCCTGGAATAAGGGGGTTCTCCAGCCAGTTGAAGACGTAGCGCGGCCGCCAATCAGACGATGCGTCGTCGGGCCGCACCTGGAGCAGTATGATATCATGGGCGCGTCCAAAGCTCGCCGCCATTTTAAGGAGCATCCGGTAGAACAATCCTTTTTGGTCGATGCAAAGGCCGCCCCAGCCGCGCACGTTGGCGAAAAGCTGAGCCATGATGTTGGCGATGCCCGCCGCCGTTTTACCGGAGCCGGTGCGTCCGGTAATGAGCCAGTTGCGGGAGAAATCCTCGATGTTCCACGTCAGCGAACCTAAGCGGACGATCACGTCCGAAGAGGCGGTGACTTTCCCAGAGGATGACAGAAGCAGGGTGGAAAGAGCGGCGGACATGCCGGCGGCAATGGCCTGGTCAACAAACCGGTCGGTGAACATGGAGGCACCGAAATAGCCGGTGCCGGCCGCCAGTCCGATGACGCCTGCGTTCGCTAGCTGGGATGAGAGGCTGGAGTTCACGTTCGCTTTCATGGCCAGCAGAGACGAGCGATCCAATCAAGGAGAGCCTTGCGGTTGCCGTCATCGGCGCAGTTCATGAAGGCGATCAAATCGAAACGCCATCCCTTGGTAACTGCGTAGCTGTGGCTCCAGACGTTGAGAATGAAGAGAGCGCAATGCATCTCGCCGGAAGAGGCACGTTCAAAAAGTTTATGAAATTCGTCGGGATCAAATTCGTTGGCCCGGTCGAGCCAGCGGTGAACCTTGATGGCGAGACAGGGAAAACTCCTGATGAGGGTAAAGATGACCATGTCCGGCGTCGGCTCGCGTTTGGGGGCGGGAATAATCGCGGTCATGGGAAGAGGTTTTCGGTTAGGGCCACACCTCAATGGCGAGCCCCTCGGGTGAATTGACCGGCTGCGCCGCCTTATGCGCGCCCGGCAAAATCAGATACCAGGCGGTATCGTCTGGGCTCCTTTCGACTTGCAGCGTGATTCCGGCGGCCAACAGATGAGTAAGCGCAACCGTGTCGATGGCGGAATCAGCTTCCATGTGGGCGACGCGGTCCTGATAGGCGGCCTCATAGGCATGGGAGAGATGCACCGCGCCAAAGCAAAGAATCATGACGGCAACGGCGGTGCTGATTGATCCGGTAACGACCCACGCCACCGGATTTGAAACCGTGGCGGTCACGGTGGAAATGATTTGCGCGAGCCATCCCAAGAATTTGCTTTTAGGTTTAGGGGGCGCTGCGTTTGCGACCGGCTCGGGTGGCGGCGGCAATGGCTCTTTGGGGGACTGGTGGATCGCCACGAGATTTTCGAGCCGTTGCAAGGGGTCGTTCAGGGCCAACAGCAGTCCGTGGAGTTGCGGGTCGATCTTGCCCATGATCGCTTCAGGCAAGTTTTTTAGGTCATTGATAAGCTTTGTGGTCAGGTCGGCGTGCAATGTCGCTTCCTGAATAAAATTGCGCGCGGGCTTTTTGCGCTCGTGCTCATACAACTGGGCGAGTGCGAGAAAAACCGGATGGTTGACGGCGAAACCGGAACCATCGAGTTTCGACCGGCATCCCTCGCGGAATTCCTCGGGCAAGGCGGCAAGGAACCGCTCGTACTGCGTCGCAGGAACCGGCTCGGGTGCGGTTTCAACTGGAGCTGTAGCTGTGGGTTTGGCGCTCATGTCTTGGTTTTTGGTCTATTGGGTGAAACGTGTTTGCAGAGGTGGTGAAAGAGATGCTGCTCTCTGTCCTCGACGATGAGGTGATGCGAGCCGTAAAGGACTTCCGTAACGGCAACCGATTCGTCGCCGGTCGCGGCGCGGTGGAGGAAGCCGGTGACCAGAGTCGGGTTGAAGACGAAATTCTCAATGATGAGGTAGGCGCTGTTGTAGTGTCTTTCTGTCTGACCAGTGAGTGATGGCTGCGGTGCTGAAGCGGCGGGAGAGGTGGTTGGGGAAGCAGGTGTCATGGAAGGTTTGCGTTAAAAGCCGCGATGCGCCCTCGTGGGTTTGACGGCGGGTTTGATCGTGACTGTGGGTTTCGGCGCGCGAATTTTCACGGCAGGCGTGGCCACCTGAACAGGGGCTTCGGCGGTGGCAGTTGCGGTTGCATAACGAGAGCCGAATGCGCGCCGCCGCGAGGTCCAGTAATCGGAACTTTTCTCGTAACGCCGTTGCTGCAACTGCCGCAGTTCGCGGAAAAGCGTCGCGGTGTGTGCCTGCTGCATGAGCCGAAGCCATTTCGGTTGTCGCAACTGAAAGATCGCGGTGAGCCGACGGCCCTTGGTCGCGTCGCGAATGGCCGCCCGCTTTGCTGCAATCTGCCGGTCGAGGGCAACAACGGCGGTCCGCTTTTGTTCAAGTTGCGCGTCGATGGGCGTGACTGGTCGAAGATCGCTTCTCGTGCGGGCCGTATGGCTTTGGCGTGGGGCATAGTAAATCCGGTCGGATTGGAAATTATTTTTGAGATGGGCCGCCTCCTTCGGCTCGGAAAGTTCCTTCAAGACCTGGGCGGCGCGTCGCCGCGCGGTTTCACGAATGAATTTGAGTTGGTTCTTGTGGCGCGACTTTGCCCCGCGCTCGGCAAGTCGCTGCAACTGCTCGCTCATGCCAACAAATTCTCCATTGCGCGTGCGAGGATGAAGAAAGACGTGGGCGTGAAGATTATCGGTGTCGTGGTGAAGCCCGTAGGTGTAGCCAATGGAATCACCGTCATGAAAATTCTCGTGAAAGGAGTGGAAAGTACGCTCAACGATTCCCTTAAGCACCATGTCGGGATTGCGCCCGGCCTGCACGATTGCGTCGTGAAATTCCTTCGACATGGAAAAGACCAGCCGGTGATGGCTGATTTCGGTAGGCTGGCTTTGACGGGCGTGTTCGCTCCATACCCGACCGAGGCGCTGAATAATTTGCCGCGTGGAAAGCGAGGCCGGATGGGTGAAGGTTCCGTTGGGATTCTGTGCGACGCGATCGTGAAGAAATCCGCGCACATGAATTTTGCCGAGGTCGTCCTTCGCGAGATAAGGCAATCCCTCCCAAGGCTTGGGTGTGTAGACCTCGCCCCGCTTTTGGGCCGCGACGCGGTCGCATCCGATCTTGAATTCGGAGGTTTCGTCCTGATAACGAAAATCGGCGGGGCTGGTCCATGAGTCCATTTTGATGACGTTGACGGCCTTCTGGAGGGCGATGGGTTTCACGATGGAAGTAGCAAGTCGAGGATTCGTTCTGTGCGGAGAGCGATGGTTTTGAGCAGATCCTTCTCGTCGTCGTTACGCTTGCGGGAAAGCGCAAGCTCGACCGCGCGCTGGATGGCGAGGTTGGATTTGACTCCCCACTTGGCGGAGAGAAGTTTCACGCGTCCCTTGAAGCCGTCGTTGACGGTGAACTCGATGCGATTGGGGTTCTTTTTCATTGCCTGGTCATGCGAAAAGTTTCGCCGTTCCCGGCGCCGCAGCGGGCTTGCCCGCGGAGGTGCCCGGCCTTGGGCCGGCACAATTTCCCCGGGTGTTTTTGGCTGGAGCCAAAAAGCCGGGAAATTGTGCTATCCTGCGTTCCGACATAACCCCGCATATCAGCGGTCCGGTTAGGCTCACCGAAGGCCGGTTGCTGCGGTCGAGGATAGCGGCTCACAGGCGCCTCCCGTGGCGCTGGCGGGGTGCCGAGCGCAGGTCGTCGTTCCAATCCTTGCCCGCCGGCAGGGTCCGGCTGGGCTGGCGGTCGTCAGGGTAAAGCAGGGCGTAATTCTTCCGGCAGCGTTGCCACCCGGCGTGTCCGGGCTGGTCGTTGTCGAAGCCAACGGTCAGTTCCCAGCGGCGTTCGTGAGCCGTGTCGAGGACGGCCTTGGACGCATGGGAGCCGGACATCGCCAGAATGACGGTTTCTCGGGGCTGCCTCAGTGCGGCATAGCTGATGGCGTCGATGGGAGCCTCGACCAGTATGGCTTGGTTGGCTTGGAGCGCATCGCCGAGGCCAAACCACGCTCCGGCCTTTTCCCCGATGGAATAGGCGTACCCCGGCCCGGCGCTGACGTTACGGATGGTGGCTCCCCGAACCTCGCCTAGCAGGTTGCGATGCACGAAGCAGATCCCGGTCAGATTAGGATAGCCTTGGGAAAACGAGGCATAGATGTCGCCGTTGGCATGGAGTTGCTTTACGACGTGGGCGGGAAGATGACGGGCTTGGACAAGATAGGATTCAGCGAGCGGCCAGCGGGCGTCATCCCGAATAGCATGGATGGCGGCTTGGTCGGCGAAGGTCGCTTTTGGCGAAACCGGCTTGGCCGTTTCTCGGACGGGGATGTTCGTTGCTGTATTTGGATCGAAGCTAGATAACCAGCCAATCGCGTCGCGCAATGCCCGGTCGGAAGCCGAGCGTGGGTCTACCCCATATTTGAGATGGAGAATCAAGTCGATGGCTCCCCGTCCGCCCAAGGAAGCGGCATTGTCGAACCACAAGCTGCCCTTGCTGACCACGATGTTGAACTGATGGTTCTTGTACCGGACGGTGGTGCCCTCTCGCTTGGGCAGAAGACCATGGCAGGTCAAAAGCTGGCCGAGGGACATTTCCCTTACCTGCTCGAGATCGGGGGTAGGCACCATAAGTCGAAGGACTTGGACAAAGTGAGAATCAGACCCGTGACGGCTTGAGCCGCATTAGCCAGGACAAGAGCAGGCCGCCAGATACTAGCAGCGCGGATGTGGAGAGCTCTGGTACGGTCGAAAGGTCAGATTCCTCGGGAGTCGCGTCGAGGGTCAAGTTGTCGAAGGCGGCGAGGTAGAGAGCCGTCGACTGGGGCATGGCTTCTAGTTGAATTGTTAGATTTTCGCCGATAACGGAACCGGAACCTGGGCTGTCGTAGGTGAGAGTAAAATCCTCGAATGTGGCGTTGGGAATGGTGCCGTTGGGCACCACTTGGGTTGCCAGCGGCGTGCCATCACTCAAAAGACTGAAAGACACGGGACCGGGTGAACCATAAGGGATCGTGTCGGGAGCCGACACGTTGCCGAGAGCGACAGTGAGGGTGTATTGAGTGGAGGCGGCAATGGTTCCGAGTGATGCGGCGGAAGTTAGCGTGGAGGCAGTGTCTAGTTTGTAGTTGGCGAGGGCGGTAAAGTTGTTCCCGGAGGTGGCCGGCGGAGCGGTCGCAAAGTACGAGGTGATGGTCTCCGTACCGTAACCGTCGCCCAACCCGAGATTATCGGTCCAACCCGGGATAAGACCGGTGGTAGTGCCGGTTCCCGTGTATGTGCTGGGAGATTCAAATGACGCGTTGGGGATATTGATCAGCGTGGCGTGAGCCGTCGTTCCGGCGCACACCAGAGATAGCGCCGCTACCGTTATTATGGTCGCCACTGTCCGACGACGAACGAGATAAGCAAGAGTCAATAAGCCCCCGAGCATAAGGGCGCAAGTGGACGGCTCGGGAGCGACCGCAATGCTGGTGGCGTTGAGGGTGACGTTGTCAAAGGCCGGTCCAACGCCGAGGCCTGATATTGGCAGAGAGGCCAACTGAATCTCGAGATTCTCGCCAATGATCGAGCCGGAACTCGGCGTCTGAAAGGTCAGGCTGAAGTCTTCAAAGGTGGCATCGGGGACCGTTCCGTTTGGTACGGTGTCGGTAGCAAAGGCAATACCGTTGGCCAGCAGACTAAAGGAGACATTGCCGGGAGAATGGTTCGAGACAGAATCACTTCCGCCCACATTTCCAACCGCAACCGTCAGGGTATATTTGGTATTGGCCTCAATGGTTCCCAGAGAGGCGGCGGAAGTGATGGTATCGGTTTTCCCCGCGACATCATTAAACATGAAGGCGTAGTTGCTTCCGGATGCGGCGCCTTCCGAACTAAAGCTCTGGCTGATCGGGGCGGTTCCATAAAGGTTGCCACTCTGGGAATTGAATACCCAACCGGATATAGGAGCTCCATCGCCTTCAGTCGGTGTCGTGGGGTTCTCAAATGAGGCGTTCGGGATTGTTATGGGGGTTGCTTCCGCCGTGGTCGCCGCTAACGCGAGGAGAGCTAGCGCGTAACACGGGCCAAGGCGCCTAGGGCGCACCGTCGAGGGGTGATTAACGGAGAGGATGTTTGTTTTTGAGAGGAGGTTCATGGGTTGGTGTAGAGTTGGCGGTTAAAAGGGTGTGAGGGACCGAGCGAGGGGGTGACGGTGGGAGGCCGTCAACCTTCTGCTGCTGTTCGCGTTCGTTGCGCAGTGCGATTTGATAGCTGCGGGTCGCGCCGGCTTTCAGGTCCTCCGGCTTGGGGTCGGACATTGGGGGAAACTCCCCATTCCGGTAGATCGCCGTGTAAATGGCCAAGAGTCGGGCCGCGTTCTCGACGCTGTGGCGGGCGAAATCCTGCTCGGACGGGAATTCCCGCTTTGGATTTTGGCCGATGCGGGCGGTCCATTCACCGGCCCAGCGCATTTCGTGGTGAATGGCTCGGCAGAGGACCGTCAGCAGTAAGTTTTCCGAGAAGCAGGGAATTTCCAGGGCGAGCCTGCGTCCCTTCGGCCGCTTCGTGGAAATGGCGGCCACTTCGGGCCAAAGATCATCTGGGACGGGAGGAAGAGCGTTGTCTCTCATGATCACAAACGAAGTTTTGTGCCCTGGCCGGGCACCTTTTTTTTGAGCTGGCAAAACAGTTCATCGTTGAAGCCTGGCTGCTCCGCCTTGAGGACTTCGATTTCGTGTTGGAGAACGATCTCGTTTTTCATGGCGACTCGATAGGACCGCGTTGCCGCGGTTTTGAGCTGGTCAGAAGATGGCAATAACAACGCCTCCTTTGCTGAGAGTTCGCCGCGAACCATCCTGTAGGATTGAAGAAGGCGTGCTGCCGACTCAGCGTGAAACCGGGAATGAAACCTGAGTTCGACCGCCCGCAGATGAAGCTCGTGAGGCCGCATATATACCGCAGTCAGCACGGCGCGGGCGGCGTATTCGCCGGCGCTTCTCATCTCCGCGTGAACGGCGCGGCCCAAAATTCCTGCCACCCCGGGCATCGAGGCCGGGAACGCCTCGCTCGGCAAAGCCTGAGCCGACGAATTGGGCGACGGAACCCTCGGCCAGAGGTCGTCCGGCACGGGAGGCAGAGATTCAAACGGGCTGTCGTTCACGGCAGAGTAAAGGAAACCGGGGTTCGAACCCGGCATAAGTTCAGAGCCTGTATCCAACCGTTTTCGCGTTGCGGACGGTGCGGCCTACCTGGCTCATCTCGGCATAGAGCGCGTCGTTGTACTTCGGGCTGTTGATGTGAGTGCCGCGTTCCGCGACATTTAACTCGGCGATCTTGACCAGTTGCGGGTCCTGCTTTCGTTCCCCCTCGATCTTGGCCGTGGTGATATTGAACCGGCGTTCCTGCACCATGCGGGTGAGGGTTTCTTTCCGCTCCAGCTCCGTGCGGGTGAATTTTCCCACGACATCGACCACGTCGGGGCGGGCAACCTTGTACTCGCCGAGCGTCACGATGCTGGGATCAAGCCGGCCGCGATTGCGGTCCTGGTCCATGTGACGGTTGAGACGACGGTCCCGGAGCTGATCGTCGGACAGCTTCGCCATGTCATTCATCCAGCCGGTTTCTTTTTTCATGGTTTCGTCGATAGCCGCCTCGATAGCCGGATGCGTTTTCCGCTTCTCGGGCTGCTGCGGCAGCGGAGGCGGCTGGCCCATCGCTGTCCTCTCGGCCATGAAGGCATTGTTGCGTTCGTTGAACTGTGCCAGCTCCTTCATTTGCTGCTCGGAGTTCTTGATTTTGCCGATGCGTTGGAGTTCAGCCTGCTGGCCGCCTCCGTCAAACCAGCGCTGGGCTGTCATCATCTCTTCGGGTGTCTCGGTTGTTGTTGCCATAGGATTTGTTATTAAGGTGTTTCGGCCCCCGCTTTCGGCATGTGCCGCGGTGGGGGGCCGCGGTCGAGTCATCGACCTTGTTTATCGAACCGCTGGGCTTACGGCGCCCAAAGGAGGAGGCGTGGCGGGTGTTGTCGCCGCAGGGGGAGACGGTGAACTCTTTTCGCCGGACCCTTCGCTTTCGTCCAGCGTCCCGTCACGCACAGCTTTCTTGAGACTTTTCAATTCGGTGATTTGCCGGAGCAAGGCTCGCTGCTCGGAATCGGCTCGGGTGAGCACGAATTCGTCGAAGGCGTCGTGCTGGCCGAGAAAATCCTCGATGATCGAAAGGAGGACGGTTTGCGGGGAGTCGTGCCACTCGGGTTTGAGGCGGCGCGATTCGTTGACGATCTCGATGAGCGTGTCGAGGTCGTCCCCGACAATGGTAACGGAGAACGTGCGGGACGGGATTGGATCGTTGACTTTAGGCATTGGATTTTAGGTTTGAGGGTTTCCCTCCTCCTGCTCGGGTTCGGGCAGGTCGAGTTCCGGGGCTTCCTCCGGGCTGGGTGAAGCGGCCTGCTTCTTCCTGGAGGGAACAAGCTCAAGGATTTCGTCGGCCCAGATGAAGGTGTGATAAGAACCGGTCTTCAGATTTTGGTTTTGGTCGAGCCGGCCCTTGACGGTGAAGAGCGTTCCGGTATCGAGGGCTGTAGCTTTATCGACAATCTCGCGCCCAAATTTGACGGCGATGGCCCATTGTTTGGGGGAGACGTCGCTGTGATGGATCGCCCACACGTCGATGAGTTCCGGTCCGCCCGCGTCGTTCTTTACCAAGACGCGCGGCGAGCGCAGGGCGCGGAGTTGGATTTCGAGGGTGTTTTTCATGGGGTGTTCGTTTCAAAGACATGGGGCGCGGCCATATCGCCAGGGGACGGGATTTCATCGGCCGCGTTGGTCGGTGCAGCCGGTGGAGGGACCGGCTGTATGGTGATGTTGGTTTGAAAGGCAGGCTTTTCGGCGGCTATGGGCGCGCCATCGGGCAACTGCAGGAAGAGATCGAAAATCGACTCCCACCACGACGGCGTCTTGGGTGCGTTCGGATTGATCGGCGACGTGCGCGGTGGTTTCAACTCGTCGATTTCGCGTTGCAAATCTTCCAGCCGGGCGCGGAACGTGGCATTCTCCGCCACCGCATCAGCCTGCTTCTCGGCGAAGTTCTCGAGCCTTGCCATCTCCCCGGTCATCTGCGCGCCCATTGCGGCGAGCTGCTTGGACTGGTCCCGTTGCTCGGAAAGTTCGGCCTCGAACTCGGCAGTATAAGGATTGGGCGCGGCGTTCGGTTGATCCGCCGAAGTAACAGGACCGGCATTGTTGCCCTCGTCGTCCGGGGCGCTGGTCGAATCGAGGTTCCACCGTTCGTCCTGCTCGACGACCTCGACGGCATGGCCGCGATGCAACACGCGGGGATTGTTCGGGTCGATGTAATCGTTGACTTGGTAGGTGTGGACGTGGCTCGGTTCCCGGCTGCCTTGCGGCAGCGCATCGTCGGGATAAGAGGCGGATGTTGTCGTTGGCGCTTGGTGCTGACCGGCGCAGGCGGCAAGCGTGAGAACGGGAAGGATGAGGAGGAATCGTTTCATGGGATGTTAATGGGGATGGTTTTGGAAAGGGCCGCCTCGCCGCCGCCGTGCGTGGCCATCGTTGCGCCGACACGGGCCTGGCCGGCGTCGATCGTCTGCGTGATGTAGAGGTAAAAATCGGTGCCTGCCGGAACGCGGATGAAGATGCCCTCGCGCTTGACCGTGTCCGCGACCTGTTGGGCGTACAGGTTCATCGCGTTTTCGGCGCCCTGGGCACCGGCCTGCTGGAAACCGTTGTTTTGCGAGGTGATCACTGTGCCGTTGGCGGTGATGGCCGATTGCAGACCGCTTTCGGCAAAGGATTGGGCAAATCCCGCGCCGAACTGCGCGAGCAGCATTTTGATTTCTGCGAGGTTGTCGGTGCGGATTTCCTGGCCGCGTAATCCCGCTGAACCATCGGTAAGTCCCCAGCCGGAGCCATCGGGGTTAGGTGCATGGTCGAGGGCGACGCCGGTTAGTGGAAGTTCCACTTCCCGGTTATCGTTGGTCCTCCAGACAACAACCCATTGACCCTGCGAGGCAATCCGATCCTCGGCGCTATCGTTCTGCGCCATGCCATGGACTTCCGCTCCTGCGGGAATCAGGAGTTCACGAGTCGGCGAGCACAGATCTTCCAGCAGCGTGCCCACAATCGGCGTCTGGATATGGTTTGAATCGACTGTGATGAGGAGTTTGCAGCGCAAAAACCGTCCGTAGGCGGCGTAGGCCTCGCTGAGGCGCGGCGCATCGGAGAACGCGAACGCCATCGGGGAAAGCGCGATTTTCGGCGCGGGCTTCGCCGAAACTGTCGAAGCCGGTGGTGGAGCGGGCGGCGGTGGACGAAAAACCGGAATATTGTTATCGAAGGTGGTTACGCTGGACCGCGATGTCTCGGCGTCGGTAACGGCGCCATGGGCGGGCTGGGCCGGATTGGCCGGGTGCAGGTGCTTCCAATAGATAATCCCGCCGATGACCAGGGCAAAGGCGATGCCGATGAGGACGAGTCGGCCAAACTCGCCTTTCCAGAGAAAATCGAAGCGGTGGACGTTCATGCGATTAGAAGCTGATGACTTTGGGGTCGAGTGCCGGAGAGTTGTTGCCGGCTGGCGGATGCGCGGTAATCAGGTACTCAGTCCTCGGGACAAGGACGGTGAAAACATTCCGCGCCGGATCGAGGTCGTTGCGGCCTCCGTTGCGCGTGCCCGTGATCGCGAACCAAACGGAGGTGACGGACTTGGCGGGCATCACCCCGGAAGCATCGACAATTGAGGCGTCAAAAAGCGGTGAAGGATGCTGCGGGGCGGACACCCCCGGGCCGACTCGCACCGAAAGTTCCCGGCGTTGGTAGGCGATCTCATGGCCGGTCTGGTTTTGCAGGAGGATGTGGAAGACGAGCGTGTCGGGCTCATCGAACCGGAAAATGTCGCTGATTTGGACGCGGAAATCGGGATAGTCGATGAACCGGTTGGAAGTGACATGCGTGACGCCGTCGAGTTCGCCGGGATAGTATTTCTTGAGGACGGAAAAGGCCTTGGCGCGCGTGAGGCAATCAATAAGCCGGTTCGGTGAAATGTTGGAGGTCCGGGCTGTGCCAAGATTCGGATGGAAGTGAAACTCGACGGTAAGCAGCGGCTGTTCGTCGTCGGCCCGGAGGAAGAGCTGATAGACCTTCCCATCGAGAAAGACCGAAAGGGTGTCCTGAGCCTCGGGGCGGACGGCGAAGAGGGAGCAAGTGGCCGAGCCGTGATGGGCCAGCATCACGAAGTCAATGCGGTCATCCTTGCTGACATCCGGTATGGTTTGTCCTGGCTCAACAAAGGCGATGCGCGCAGCGGCGAAATTCTGCGGCGGCTCAGGGAATACGAGCGTCGTCATTCCCCGATGCAAGGCGACCGGAATTTGATAGGGCGTCTTTTCGTCGAGGGCGAAGCTGCGCAGGAACGAGGCGGGCAGTTCGTCCGCCCGCAGGTTGGTCGCGACGGCAACGGCCGTGACGGCAAGGATGAGAAGAGATTTCATGGGCTTAGAGGCGTTCGAGGGTGAAATCGTCTGCGACGAGCGGGAACATCCCGTTGGCGAGAAAGTCGTCGTTGCGGACGAGAGTGATGGTCACCTTCACGGTGAAGGGCTCGGTGAACCCGGCACCGTTCATGGTCCCGTTCTGGATGATGTCGCACCAGGCGATGGCGCGGGTGATCTGCTTGTGGTCGCGGTCGGGTTCGCGAACGATTTGGATTTTATCGCACTTGACCGACTGGAAGATCTGGTTGGCCCGGAAGTAATTGGTGGTGTCGGCCAGAAGCTTGTTGGCCTTCTTCCTGCCGCCCTCGGTGAAGATCGCCTTCCACAACTCGGTGTCATCCGGCCCCGCGGGACTACGCGAGAGCAGCGCGAGGCAGACGTTCTTGGCCGCCTCGTCATAGACGGTTTCGCTCGTCCAGAAATCGGCCAGCCGACTGAAATGCCAGCTCCCGGCTGGATCGACGACGGCCAGCCCAAGATCGGGCTTGGCCAGCCAGAAAGCGACGAAGGGACTGGTTACCGCAAGAAGCCAGCCAACTGCGGCGAAGCCGAGGGCAAGCTGAAGTGATTGCGAGCGGAAGACGATTTTGTCGATGGGATCGGGATGCGTCATGGTCAGGCGTAGGCTTTCTCCTCGTCTTCGAGGGTGGTTTCAGGGACGCGGGGCGCGGCTTTTGCCGCACGCGTCCGCGGACTGGCAGTTTCGTAATCGGCGAGAATCTGCGATTGCCGTTCGGCGGGGGACGCCGCGCTTTCATCTACAACTCCTTCGGAGCTGGAAGATGTGCGGCGACTTGCCGTTGAATTGCTGTCGCTCGGCGTCGTCGAGGGTTGGGGGGCCATCCTCGTCGAGTCCGGGCCAGAATCGCCATCCGTCGTGTCTGACGTGTCCGCCTGGGCCGACGGGCCGGATGCTCTTTGGGCCGCAATCCGTGTACCGGCCATGCTGGCCAATCCGAGCGCTGTCAGGGACATTTGCATTCCCGTCATAGCCGCCGTGGTCAGAGGCGATTGTCCACGAAGGACAGCGGCAATAATGATCGGAACCGCTAGGTAAAGCGCGAGAGCGACGATGACGAGAGCCACCAGCGCACCAAGGAAGATCGGTAGAAGGCCGATAGAAACGACCGTTGCCGCCGTGATGCCACCGGCGATTCCCACACTAGCGAAAAGCTGCGTGGCGATGCTGGCCAAAAGGATGTCCACCAGGGCGACGCCCAAATGCCAAGCCGCAATGCCGAAAGACGTGGTGAGAAAGGTGATTCCCGCACCCTGCGTCCACGGGACGGCTAAGGCTCCGATGAGAATGGGCGAGATGGCGATTAAGCCGTTAAAGGCCCAGCTTTGCACCCAATCGAGAAACCAGATGGCAATCTTTCCGATCCATTTGAACATCTGACAGAGAGCGATTTCGATTTTCTCCGCGACTTGGTCCCAACTCGGCTGCTCGAATTGCGCATCGAATACCTGCTCCCAGGTCGGCTGTTGGCCGCCCGGCGCGTTAGCCGTAGTTTGCTCCCGTAGGGCTTTGAATCCATCGGCCACCGTGGTCAACGCGGTGGGATAGCCGTTGAGCAGAATCACGATCACGGTGATGCCGACGATGGACATCAAGATTTCGTGGAAATTGCCCCAGTGCCGGAACACCGCCATGAGCAGGCCAGTCGTGCAAAGCAAGTACGCGATGGGCATGAGCGCGGAGCGCAGTTGCATGGACTGGTCGTAACCGAGATTGGTCATGGCGGTGGTGGTCTAGGGATGAGACTAAATACGGGAAATCAGGGCGTCTGATTTACGATGGAAGAGAGCGCCGAATCGGCCTGCTGGTCGGCCTGCGGCTGCGCTTGTTGAAACTCGGTATTCAATTCCTCCTGCTCGGCCTGCTTCTGCTTGGCGGAATCCTGGGAGTTGGCCTCGTTCTGTGCCTGGCGCTGGTCGTTGGCATCGCGGATTACTTCGTCGTTGGCGTGGAGCTGGGCGGCCAAGGCATTGATCCGCGCAATTTTCTCGCTCTGCTCGGCGTCCGTGCTGGCGGCGGAACTCGTGACCGTCTGTAGTTGCGTGAGAAGATTTTGACGCTGGGTTTGGGCCTGGGTGAGAATCGACTGAAAGTTGGAAAACTCCTGCTCGAAGGCGTCGAACTTCTTGTAGGCGTCGGCATCGCGCGTAATCGATAGGCCGCTCGGCGTCGTCGTTGGTATCGCCTGAAAAATCCCGCCAGCCGTATTGACGAGACTGCGTGCGCCATCGGCCGCCTTGGCAATGGACTGGATCGATTGGAACAATGAATTGTTCGTGAGCGAGGATGGGTTTAGTCCGATCTGGCCGGACGCAAACGAAAGCGCCTGCGAGGGATTGCCCATGAGCGTGAGAACCTGCTGGCCCTGGCTCTCGATGTTCTGCAAGTGGGTTATTTGCGTATCGAGTTTTTCGAGGTCGGACGCCATCTCATTCAAGAAATTGGCGTTTCCTTCCGTCAACAGCGTGTGCGAGACGACATCGCTGACGGGGTACTGCGCTCGCGCGACCAGCGCCGGAACGGTGGCCAAGAGCAGGGTGACGAGGATGGATTTGAGGAGGATGTGAGTTTTCATAAAGGGTCAGTTGGGGTGCGTAGCGAGGATCGGCAGAACGACGTTGTGGGGCACCTGCTTGATTGGAGCGTTGGGGTCTTCGTCCACCGGGATTTCGAGATATTCCTGTGGCTCGGGTGAATTGTTTGTGTCAGCCTGTTTGGCGCGCTCTTTGGCCCAGTAGAGTTCCTTGACCGCGTCGGATTGCCCGCGGTCGTATTGGGCTTGGCTCTCGTTATTGCCGCTGACGCACCCGGTGAGAACAGTGAGGGCGACGGCACACGGCCACATGTGGGATGTGAATTTCATAGAGTGACTTCTGTGGGGGCTGCCTCGGCCGTTTCCGGCTCTTTCACCGGCTCGGGTGGCGGGTTCTTGGTGACGGTGATGGTTCCGCACAAGGGCCGGTCGGCCCCCATGTGGTAGTAGAGAAATTGGCTGTGGGCGTAGCCGATGTGCTCCGGCAACGGATAGTGGGCAATGGCGTCCGCGGCCGATTCGGGCAGTTCCAGTTCGCGGGCAATGGACTGAACGAGTTTCGGAGAACGCTGCCGTCCAAGGAGGGCTTGCTTTACGTTTCCGAAGACGACCTTGCGGACTTTCTCTTTTTCGAGCTGCGCGTCGTTCTGGAAGGCGAAGCAAGCCCAACAGTTGTATTTGCGCAATTGCGCGGCCATTTCTTCCATCATTGCCGCGCCGTCCGGGATGTCGGCCACGCGCGCGGCCTCCTCGATTAAACCGCGCTTCCACAAGTGGCGTGGCAAGGTCATGACATTCTTGCGGCACGCATTGCTGATGAGGTAATAGGCCGCCGTCTTCATCGGCGATTCACCGCTCCCCAGGAGCGACAATTCAAAGAGGGTGACTCGGTCGGTCAGCGAAATGTTGGATACGCCATCGAAGAGTTTCCCTTTTGAGCCTTCGTCGCTGGTCCAGTCGGCCAGTTGTTCGGCCAAGTCCTGCACCGTGCGCCGGTCGTGCTCCGGCATGGGCAGTCGCCGCATCATTTCGACGAGGACCGAATGGGTCGGCATGTGCTCCGGTGAAAAGCGAGCAAAGGCGCAGTTGCGAACGACTTCCTCGGTCGCGGGAGTCTTGAGGAACTGGGTAATTTCCTCCTCGGTCAAGAGGTGGAGAACTTCGTACCAGTGATCTCTCTTTTCTTCCTGATGCGAGTCGGTCCACGCATCGAGAAAAGACGACCCTGGCTCCATCCTCCGGTGCCAGCGGGAGACGGCCAACGCCTCGCTCGCCACGAGGATTAGCTCCTCCGGTCGGGTCCGCGACCAATCCTCGAAGGTGTCAGTGTAGAGCTGGTCGATATACCGGGCGAAGAGCGCCAGTCGCAACCGCTGCGTGTCCTCGTCGGCTGACGTGCCTACCATGTACGCGCAAAGCGCAGCGGCCTCAGACTTTTGGCTTTTCGTGAGCGGCAGGCCGCGCGTGTCGAGGTAATTTAAAGTGTCTTCCCCGTCGGGCCGGATCACCTTGGGGCGATAGCCCAGTGCCTTTGCGAAAGGAGTATAGCCGAAGCCCTCCTCCACAATGAAGGTGTACGTGTAACGGTGATGCGCCTGGCCGAGGAAGGTCTCTAGGAGGGTCGTCTTGCCGGAGCCGGTCATGCCGAGGAAAAGGCAATGCTGCGGTTGGCCCTCGATGTTGGTTTTGATGCCGACGACGGAACGGTTCGCCCCGGCGTGGAGGATTTCTGCGCCGCGCAAATGGCCGGTGAACGTACTCGAAAACGGGAGCATGGCGGCGAGGTCGATGTCCTCGCAGTATTTGGCGTGGTGGACGTATGAGCCGAAAAGCCAGCCTGGCCATGACTGGAACCAAAGTTGTTTGTTGGTCGAAAAAGTCAGCGGCTCATGCTCCTTGCAACCGTCGAGCCGATTGATGACCGTGCGCAAGATCTGCGTTTTGTCGGCCAGCTCTTCCGATGTCTTCGCCCAAATGCGAATAATGAAATCGGCGTCGTAAGGATTGACGGAGCCACGTTTCAGGGACTTGATGCGTTCCTCAATCATCGCCATCGCCTCGAGAAATTCGGGGTTATGCGTCGAGGCGTAATCACCACGAACGCGCCGCAGTTTTTCTTGTTCGCGGCTGACGACTTTGTCCTTGTGGGAGGGGTAGAGATTGGTCGTAATCGAATAATCGAGGAGCTCGGTCTGCGTCAGGAGCAGGATCGTCTTCGGGTCCGTGCCATCCGGCAGGCGGCGGATGGTGAGAATATTCCAGCACAGGCCGTGGTACTGGAATCCGTAGGAGGGCAAATGCCGTTCTCCCGTGGCCAATGCGCCTCTCAGCCAATTTTCCTGCAAACTGTCGTCGCGTTTGAACTCGAGTCGCGGATCGTAGCCTTTGCGCGTCGTGTAGGCCGGATTGAGATAATAGAGCCCTTGAATGAAATGGCCCTCGTCGTCGAGGGGTGTGAACCGGACGTTGCTCGGGGCAAAGAGGTTGCTGAGGCCCGTCTGGAAGAGCTCAAACTCCCGCTGATATTCGGCTAAGAGCTTGCGGTAGTAATCGTCCTTGTGGATCGAGCTGGAGAAAAGCGGCGCGCGGGCCGCGATCTTCTTCGAGATATAAAGATGGAGGCGTTCGCGGCGCAGTTCCCGCCGTTCCATCGCGTCATGAAATTTGAGAAATGTGGCGGTGCGAATCTGTCGGGGATAAGGATCGTGGCAGTCGCGCTCAGTCTCGCGGGCGTATTCAACCAGCTCGTCCTGATAATTGCTATCAACTGACCAGCAAAGTTGCATCCGGTACTGGCCACCGAGCATGTGCAGCAGCCGTCGCACCTGTCCGTGGAAGTCGATGTTGAATTGGTCGGACGCATTCGCGCGGTCCGGGCACTCAACCACGAATCCCTTGCTCACCCATGCCGGCACAAAGGGGTCAAGGCCTTGGCCGTAGATGAGCAGCCCATTGCGAAAGAAGCCGTTGGGGCAATCAGTAGCCATTCGCCCTCCAAAACGGTTGCGGCTGCGTTGTCCAGTTCGCGGACCATGCGGTGCCGGAAACCTTCGTATCGAGCAAGTCGATGTCGTAGTGCGGTGGCTTGCCCTGGCGGAAGCCGAAAACCCAGATGCTGCCGAGGACCGCCGGTGCCGCCCCGGTCACGCATACCGTGACCGGGGACCATCCTTTCGACATCCCTTCCGATAGGATTGAGATGCCAAGCAAGAGCGCACCCAAGAGGATGAAGACGTTGTTGCCCTCGAAGCCCCACGTTTTGCCCGTGGAGTCGTCGGCGTTGTTGACGCGGTGGTAAGGCAGGGCCATAGGTCAATGTCCAAGGACGAGCCAGTTGACCAGGTAGACCGCGACCGAAAGTCCAGCGAGCAGCCATGTCTGCCACGGCATCTTGCGGGTGTCGGCCGCCTCCTCCTGGTAGAGGAAGGCGTAAGCTCCCGCCCCGATGAGGAGTGCGGTTGAAAGGATCGTGAGGCTGCGGAAGACGATGACGACTGCCGCAAGGATCACCACGATGATGACAAGGGGAATGAATTTGGCTTTGGTATTCATGGTTAGTTGCTCACGGTGGGCGTGATGTTGATGGGGATTTCGCCGGTGGCGAAAAGGGCTTTCACGATGAGGGAAGAGACTGCCGCGATGAGTGCGCCCATCACGGCCCACTTGGCGTGTTCGGATTGCCCGCGCTGGACTTGCCAGCTCGCGGCGATGATCATCGCGAAGGCCCCGAGGTACGCGATGTCGGCGAGAATGCCCATGCCGCCGCCGATGGCGGTATTGAGGCTGGTCGCCTGGGCGAAAACGTAGGTGCTGGCGAAAAGCGAGGGGCTGCGATGGAGCAGGTAAGCGGCCCCGAGAAGGTGCGAGTTCATGGCCATGATTGCATCATGACTTCGCGAAATCGCGGTAAAGGCTATGTCGGCACGACGTTGAAGTTTCTTCGGCGCTACGTCGGCTACGCACTTTTTCGAGTAAATTTTCAGCAAAAAAATGCAGCATGAGGACGCGTCTTAACGCGGCCTAATAGCGGGGGATTCGCTGGCTCGGGGTCAACGAGGCGCCAAAAGCCGAGTGCGGCATCCAATGCGCCGAGCCATCGGGGAAGGTAACGTGTAAAGCTGGCCGCAGCTCGGCGCAGCCATTGCGTTATTAAGAGCATCTTCCATCGCATCGGTGGAGACGCTTGCAGCGGCGGCAGCGATAGTCTTCATCGAAAGCTAAATCGGGTAAGTTGCTGCGCTACAATCACGTAAATGCGAAATGAGATTTACCAGCGTCGCAAGGAATCGCAGACATTCGCACGAAGCACCCCCGCCTAACGCTCCCTTACCTAGTTATGGTCAAGCCATAGGGGTATTCCTAACCTGGCGTGCATTTAGTACTGAAGGAGAAGTAATGACTCTGAATTGCCGTTTTTCATTGCACTGATCCCTTGCATGGCGGCGATTGAGAGGCAATCTCGGTTTATGCGTCGTGTGCTGACACTACTAGTTGTTTTAGGTTGCTTCGGTTGTGCTTTATCAGATGCCCCCGCCCCACTGCCATTAGCTCAACCGAAGCCGGCGGTACCGCTTGTTGCTTCCACGGTCCATTCCGGTTCTCCGTCTTCTGCCGGCGTTATTCTTCCAACTCAAGACGCCTCATCACCAGCTCCAACGAATCAGGTGGATTTCAGTTTTCTGAACTATTTCTATCAGCAGAAATCCTCGAATGTATATGAAGATGATCAACTCCATGAAATCGAAAACCGCTTAGAGAAGCTGGAAGGGAAGGAATCCTTTTTTTCGCCCGATACTGTTTCTGTTTTGATTGGAGCTCTTGTTGGAGCTGTGGGGGCCATTTTGGGTGGGATAGCTGGATCGTGGTTTCTATCACGCTCGGAAGCTAAGAGGCATGCCAAGGAGGAAAAGGAGAAAACCCGAACGTTGCTGTGCGGATTTTATCATGAAATCGACGGCTTTCGTGCATTGTATGATACCACCTTGGGGGAAAAAATTGCCTCTCCAACCCTTACTAGGCTTCTCGAATCCTTTCCCGCGTCGGGCAATTATTTTCCCGTTTATGACGGGAATATCGGCGACTTGGGCTCGATGCCGCAAGGTCTCTCGAAAGGCGACATCATGACCTGTTATACAAGTTCAAAGGCTTTGTTGGACGTTCTTCGAATCAATAACGCATTAATTGAACATCTCCATCAGGCCGAGATGCAGTATCGCTACTCAGAGGATAAACTCAGCGCCGGGAAAGCCGTAACTGAGTGTAAGAAAAGACTCGATGAGTATCTATCGCAAGTAAGAATCGCCGACCAAAAATTTACTTCTGCGTCGAGTAAGGCGAAAACGGCCTTGGAAACATATAAAAGTAGTTAGAATATCTATTGCCGAGCGTCTAGGCGTTTCGAGTCGCCACCCATTCCATGGCAAAGAGGAAAGAGTCGCCTAGGAATTCTTTCAAGGCCCTGATCTCGACCCGATTGGGACGGCGATTGATAAAGTTTGCTTCAATGATCGCCTGGTTCTGGTCGAATTGATGAAATATGTCCTGGATATGTTCCCGATAGGTGGTCACATCCTTCGACAGGCCGTCTTCGCTAATTACCCGTTCCAATGAATCCTCGGTTTGAGTGAGGCGCTTGAACGCTTTTCTGGCCTCATGGTAGTAGATCTCAAAAACGGCCAGAAGGTGTTCCTTTTGCTCTTCTGTCAACGCGGTGCCCGGCGTATCCCCTCTTTCGATCGCCAGGAGGATCGATCGCATTCGCATATATGTATCTAAAGCCTGATGCCACTCTGGGTACTCTTGCTGTAAATAGGAGTGCAACGAAGCCAAGTATTGTCCCAGAGCCTTCATGTTCTTTGCGCCCAGCAACCGGGCGCAGAGTATGCCCAATACGACACGAGTAGCGTCAACTAATGCCCTCTTCTCTTTCGCTTTTTCCTCGATATTAGGAACGACTTGAAGCCATGATTCATTTCCAAAACCATAGTTGGCAAGAGGGCTAATGTGAAAGGCTCCTTTTTCCTTTAAAGCGCCAACTGACTTGCACCAAGAGAAGGAGGCATAACGCGCTTCACAAGTGCAACTCCTGATGGGTAACTCAGGCTCACTGCCTTCGCGTTTCGGCGGATTGGAGTTGTCAGGATGGAGAGACCAGCAAATCCGATCAACAACAATATGTTTAACTTTCTCTTTTAGGGCGCCATCAGCCCAATCCCTCGCTACACTCCCCTCGAAAAGTAGAAGTTGATTCCATTTCGCGGGAACGGTTTGAAGAATTTGGGCCAGATGCTTTTGAGCCTTATAGCCAATAGAACAGGACAAAAGAACCCGTTCGTAATCGTTGATCAGCGATAGCAACGACGCGATGTACGCGAGATGAGGAACAATCAGCAAAATGGATTCCGCCTGGCCGATGGATTGTGACAGGTCCGTCTGCCAAGTTAGAAAACGATTGCTCAATTCAGTTGGTGACCCAGGCTTCCACACCTTGTAAGCGCGAGAGAAGCCGGCTGAGTTTTTCAGGATGCAGTAGGAGTTATCTTCCAGCCCCCCCCACCACCCCGTCGCCCGCTGTACCAGGATGATGGGACTGTCCTGGAATTGTAGGTGCAAAAAGGGAATCGTTGCGCCTAGACCCAGCAATCCGCAGCCGATGTGAATAATCCGGTTCGGACCGCCGCTTGGAGTGGCATTGACTTCACTCATGCTGAAGTAGGGGTTGAGTCCACTTCTCCATGATGTTCAGCAATGCATACGCCATAGTCCTTGGGTCCTCTAAAGGATGATCTATGTTGCATGAGCAGCGCCATTTCGTTGTAAGATTGATAGACGGAGTAAAATGGCGGGCATTCTTTTGTATATGCTGCATCCTTTGCTCCCAAATCCTTCAGCTCTTGCGCTCTCGTGTATAATTGTCTGTGATAGTCTTTGATCGACGAGAGGTGTTGTTCGTCGTTCGGGCTGTTAAGGAAAATTCCCGTGGGGATGCCTTTCTCGGGAGTGGTATCGGCTGGCAGGTGTAGACAGGTGGGAATATAGTAATTGGGCTTTCGAACGAAATAGGAGCTCAGCGGTCCTCCATAGATAAATAGACGAAGCGACGACTGGCCATCCTTCGTCAAAAAGGGGGCCAGAATGGGAATGCGGTCATCAAGGCGATAAATGTGACAATCAGGCCGTGGTTTCAGTTTATCCAGAGTTTGTTTAAGATATTCACCAAGCACATCTAACTCAGCGTAAATTTCAATAAAATCGAAATGACAAAGAGACCTCCCCGGGCAAAAGGCCTTCTGCAAAAAAGACTCGAATGACAATGTGTCGGCTCCGTCGCCTTGCAGTTCGTCAGCGATCCGTGCGGTGGCGAGCGTTTTTTGAACAAAGACTTGTTGAGGAAGAAATCGGGTTATCGGTGCAAACTTGGTAGTTGGATTCTTTAAAGCACTCGCGCTGCAATAGTAAAAGCAGGGCGATTCTGTTGGATTATCGCCCCAAGAGGTAAATTGAATGAGTTTTTTCAGTTCAAAGTTGACGCCACAAACTTTGCGGAGGGCCCAAGCATAATGGTAAGCAAGTGGGAAAGTATTGGCGTAAAAGATCGCGTAGTGCTTTAGGCCGTCCTTCGCAATCGGCTGCAAAATCTCGACCATTTCACGGTCCCATTTGGTTGGAGGCTCGTGGAGGAAATCCGATGACATGGTCTTATTTCTCCGAAGACTAGCTCAAGGCGTGTCGGGCAACAATGGCGTGGGCAGGGGCGTTGGCGCACTGATGACGCCATGACTGACCAGGTAGTCATTCATTGAATTCCCGATGCGCAGGTAGTCAAATTTGGATCCGGGCTTGAGAACTTCTGCTTGCAGGTCGGAAAGCGATCTCGGCAAGTATTCCTGGGAAAGAGCGTCAGCGTACTGCTCGTAGGTATATTGCGTGGCGGCGTTGGCGGCAAGGTAGCGGAGGCTGTTTCCGGAGTTGGCCTTCAGATCGCTCATCACGTAGTTGACGCAGTCGAACCACGTGAGAATGAGATTTTCGATGTCGGCCTTACGCGCATCGAGCGTGCTTTTGCGGCAAATAAAGCCTGTGATATCCGCGAAGTGGGCGTCTTGCATGGATATAACCAATCGACCGCCCTGCTTGCGGGCCTCTGTCACCTGGGTCAAGCCGGCCGAGGAAAGATCAAGGCTCTTCGCTTCCAAGGCCAAGAGAGAATCGTTCATGGGGATGTCCACGACGTGAAGTTCAGAGGGCTTTATTCCTCCTCTCGAGGCAAGTTCATACAGCATCATGTCGTACAGGCTTTCCTTCTGAGCACCGATGCGATAGGTCTTGAGCAACGCGAGTTTCTCTGGCGAAGACAGGTCTGCCTCAGAAAATAGCGGTATATCGCTGCGCATGGCGATAAATCCACCGCCGTCGTAGATATAGAGAGGCTGAATAAATAAAATAGGATCGGACGAATTATTATTTATCTTGGAGTATTTCGTTATGTATTCGGCATAGCTGCCAAATCCGACATCCACGGTTTTGCCGTAGCTGCCAACGGTAGGCAGGATATCCTCCCAAGCCATGGTAATCAATTTGAGTTGCAGCCCATGTTTCTTAGCGAAGCCCAGCGGCTCGGCGTTCACGAGCATGGCAAGATCCTGATAGGGGGCAGTGGCGACCGTCAGGATCGGCAGTCCATTGGCCGACTCTGGTGCGGTGCGGCGCAGGCTGTAAAAAGCCGCGAGAACGACCGCGACAACCAGGAGCGCGGCCAGAAGTGAGTGGAGTCTATTCACGATTTTGTCCTCCAATAGACTATGTGCTTCCAGAAGTAGCAGAGGACGAAGTCCGCCACAATGCTCAAGAAGCCCAGTAAAATCATCGCGAGAAACAAGAGATTCAAAGAGAAGGTTGCTCGTGATGTCTGGATCAGGTAGCCGAGACCTACCTGCGAGCCAAGGAGCTCGGACACGGTCACGGCTCCGATGGCCAGCGCTAGCGAGTAGCGGAGGGTAGGCAGAATATTTTCCAACACCAAGGGCAGGCAGTATTCAAAGGTAAGCGTCCATGGGGGCGTCTCGATGGATTGAAAGAAAGCCTCATGGACGGGCGACCTCGTGTTCAGGATTTGGCGAGCAGCGACCGAGACATTGAACGCGACCGCGACGGTGGCAAGAAGATAGCGGCCGGTTTCGGAAAAGCCGAACCAGAGCAGGAAAAACGGGACGATGGCGGCGGCCGGGACGGCGCGCATGCTCTGAATAGTCGGGGAGAGCAAGGCATCCAAGGCTCGAAAACGAAACATGGCCAGGGCCAGTCCCAGCCCGATAACGGTACCCAGGATAAAGCCGATCGCAAAGCGAACAGCCGTTGCCCCCATGTGAACAAGTATCGACGGATTAAGCCCAACCCAAGCGGTGGCGACGTCCGAAATTTTGGGCAGGAACCGTGGATTGACTTGCAAGCAATTGGTCAAAAACACCCATATCGCGGGAAGGGCTATGTACCCAACGATGGTCCACCCAAGTGTGATTGCAACTTTACGCCACATGGCTAGGGATAGTGACAATGCTGATGAGGAAGATCGCGGGAAAAATGGAATCGCTGGAATTCCTTGTCAAAGTCCGAGTCATAGTGCGTGGACATAACAAAGGTAACTCCCTGCTGGGCCAAGGCCTTGAAACAGCGAATCGATGCCCATCGTTTTTCACTATCAAGAAAGTTCAGCGGCTCATCCAAAAAAATACTTGAAAAGTTACCGGATAAAATGCGCAGGATTTCCACGGTTCGACGTTGCCCGAACGATAGCTGCGCCACGAGCTTGTGTTTCAAAGGGCTGACGATATCCACCAACTCCTGCAAAAGCAGCGAACTCTCTTGTCTCCGTAAACGCCGTGGCATCAGGTCGAGATTCTGGTCAACGCTCAGCCAAGGGAAAAGGGCATCGTCTTGAAGGATAAGTCCGTAAGGACCCGGGGGCTCAATGACTGCTTTCGAAGTCGGGAGGAGTTGTCCGGCCAGGAGCTTGAGCAGAGTGGTTTTGCCGCAGCCGCTGGGCCCGAGGAGCAGATTTAAACGAGATGAGGTTTGCCAGGCGAAATCGAGGAAAACAGCCTGGCCCGGATACGAAAAGGAAAGCCCGCTTACCGCAAGCGTGCTTGGGCTGGTCAACACAGGCACGACTCTGTCTTTTTTAGAGACGCGAGGGCATCTGTCAAAGAGATGTCAGATTTCGACAGGATGCCGAAGGAGCTATAACTGGCGGGATGGAGCGATTGGTAGGGCGAAAGTATATAGCCGTCATAAGTGAGACGGAGGTATCCGAGTGACAATGGGTTGTCTTTCACCATGATAATCTTGTTGTGCATACCCAAAGCTGCGATTTCCTCTTCAACGAGGTGCTCTGCATCAGCACTGTCCATTCGCTCCAGGTCACTTGAAAGGATCAGCCGAGTGTTGGGTAATCGCATGAAGCGGTCGTTGCTGGCCAAGGAACGAAGTACGGTAAGAAGTGAAACGGAAGACGCAGAAATTTTCCCATGATTTCTGACTTGGACAAAGGGCGAAAAGATAATATTCGTCCAAGGGACATCCTCCGCGATAGCCAGTAGGTCATCTACTTTGCCGATGTTCTCGCAGCATAATGTATGGAGAGCATTAACCGCCTTCAGACCGGTCTTAAGCGCACGGTTGACCTGACGCACGATGAAGGCATAGGGCACGCCCCGAAACGCCTGGTAAGAATCCGGGCCGCCATCAAGGCTGATATCAAGCCAGGTCAACGAACTCAACGCTTCGGGCTGTAAATGGCTGAGGCGCGTACCGTTGGTAATAAGACTGACGGTTTTATGATCTTGGACGCTTTTGAAGATCAAACGTTCGCAGATGGCCCGCGATGCTTCGTTGAAGAGAGGTTCTTTCCCTACTATAGCCAAATGCGCGAATTGCGAGCTAAGAACCGTGCGTACTACGTCCTCTGAAATAAGAGAAGTGCCTGATTTGTCATCGTATTGGAGATAACAATGGGGGCACGATAGATTACAGGCGTTATTCACAGTAAGGGTGAGTACCCTTAAGTCTGTGCTACGCTCGTTGTAGTAGTTGAGCGCGGCGCCTGCCATTGCTCCACCCATATTAGCCTTTCGTTAAATCGATTTGTCGGGGCAAACGGCGTTATTCCATCAATGCACCGTTTTCTTAAGTTGTCGTGCTGCCTACGGCTAGTCAACAATTTTAAGAGCTGCTAACCCCACGTCGACCGGGTCCTGAGAGTGGAGTCAACGGGGCTGGAATCCGTTCGATCTTAGCACAAATTTCATCCAAGCCGGTCGACTTGGCGGCCAAGGCTGGGTCCAACCTTGAAAAGTGGCGGCGCGGTGGGAACCGCGCGGCCACGATATTGCCTACCGACGGACGGGTGGTGGCTGGCCCGCACGCGCGGCGCGGGCGAGCCGGCCACGCCCCGTCCGTCGGGTATTCAAGCAGGTAGATCAGGAACTTATTTCGGCGCGGGATTTCTTTACGTCAAAGCAAATGAAATTCTCCACGACGTCATCCACCTTATAGCCTTGGGCTTCAATGGCCATCTTCATGGCCGGGGAAATCTTCCGTTGAAGCGCTTCCCATAAAGCGTGGTACATTTTCTCCTCCTCCGAGTCGTGGGCCAGAACCGCGTGCGCAGCCTGCCAAAGTTTGAGGCGACTGGCCCGATTGAGGAGTTTTTCCGGTGTTTTCCTCACCCGACACTGAGCTGGTTCGTCGCCGAACTGCCAACCTTTGGCCAAAACGTCCAAGGCTAATTTGCTGACTATCTCGGGCTCGATGGTAAGTTCCTCTTCAAGGCAATCGCAAAGCGGTTTCATCTCCTTTTTCAAGAGCCGATATTCACGCTCGGGATGATGACCTTCCGTGTACCACTCGTCGCCGAATCGTTTTTCGCGCGCTCGCATTTTCTTGGCCAAGTCGTCGAGCGTGGAATTGTCATTATGATCTTGCCGCAGACGATTCAATCGCTTGGTCAATGGCGTTGCTTTGGTATAAGCACCCAGGCACAGCTCGAGGAGCGCGACGGGCCGCATCTCCCAAAAGACAATCACCTGTTCGTTATCTAGGAGCGGCGCGGGCAAATTCCGGTAAACCCTAGGCAATCGTGACGGCGGGATGTCCCCATGGTCCTCGGAGAGAGCATAGGCCAACCCGAAGAAGCAGTCGTTTCGCTGCTTGCGTTTACGTTGCCATTTGACATGCAGACGGCGCGAACACCACCCCCATATCTCGAGTAGGTTATCAATTTCCTGATTACGGCTCTCTCGCTTGTTCATGGGTCATCCTCCTGTTGTCAGGTGACGTTAATGCGACGGCCTATTACGAGCATAGTTCGCTCCACTTAAAATTGAACTTCAAACGGCTACGGCGTGTCACGCTTTTTTAAAAGCACTCTTCGCGCGATAAGTTGTGTTAGATGCGTAGTTTACGGGGCAAGTTCGACCCCATGCTCCTCGCTCTTCTCGGCGGGTATATTGGCGCCCACCGGCTCTAAGGCAGGATCATCTAACGCGGTTGCGCGCCTACTTTTGTTCTTGGTAAAGTAGGCTTACAACAACAACTTCGCCTTGTCGGGTTGCCCAAGCTGCGCCTCATAGCACGCGATTTTTTCCGGTTTTATTTAAGGAGGTACGACGCCTCCCTAATGCAGAGCGCGCAGAGCATGGTTAGGACGGCAGCGAGTACCTTTAGCGTCGGGCCTGTCTCGTGGCGCTTCATCCATTTCGCCACGCCACGAGGCATGCCAAGGCGGATTGTGAGCGCGTTTTCCCACTCGATAAACCGCCGCCACGTCACCGGGAAGTACACCAGGACAACGAACCATCCGAACGAGGCCAGCGTCGCCGCGACAGATAAAGCTAGGGTGGCCATGAGTTTTAGGGATTTTGCAAAAGCTGCTGCTCTTTGGTGTAGTCCTGCACCTGCTGCACTATTTTGGCTCGCTTGGCAGCCTGTAGCTCCGCGAGGGTTTGAGTCTGCATAGGCTCGCCCTTTGGCGTGTTCTCCGCGTCCTGCTCAGTGACAACCTGAATCTGTGCAGGTGTAGGACAGTAGCCGAGATGCTGAGTAAACCAGTTTGATAACATCGCGCCGGTCATAACCTGATACCCGACAGGGACGCCCTGCGAGTCCACGCCATTGCGAATGGGCCACACCACATAAAACTGCCTGAAACCTACGATGAGAGCTTGCCTGCCATCAAAGTTAAGCTCCGTCTGAATGTTAATCTTAATTTTTCCGAGGTTAAGGCTCGCATCCTGACATGCCTGCTTAAACATTGTGTCTGCCACGCTGGTACTGATGCCATCCACCTTCGTTTGAACCCACAGGATGCGCTTATCGAATTTGTAGATTGTTGTATTAGGGAAAGATTTGCAGGCTTTGGGCAATATGGCTGATGCTTCGCTTTGATCCTTACAGGCCGTCAGAGGGAGACAGAGCAGAATCAATGCGAAGGGAAGCTTTGTCATTTCGCGTTCTTAGCATTCTTCACCCGATTTTAAAGCCTAACCCACGCTGGACACGTCACCACAAAGCGGCGTAGAACACCAACATGAAGCTAATTCTTGCTCTCATCGCTCTGTTAATTTCGATCACGATGGCCTCTGCCGATACCTACACCGGCGTCGTCTCTGGCGTGAAGCACTTCGCCAGCGGTGGCGCCGCAGTGGACTTGGACGGCAAGTATCCCGAGCAGAAAATGACGCTGTACGTCTCAGCGCGTGACGAGGCCACCGTGGGTAAGCTCCCGACCGATGGCGCGTCTGTGACGGCTACAGGCACGATTACGCAGTACCACGGCAAGCCTGAGATCAAGATTCACAACGCCGGGCAATGGAAGTGGTGACATGAAGTACGCACTAGCGGCTTGGGCGTGCTGTGTCGTCGGGTACGTCGTCCTCGTAGGCGCAATCTGCTTGGCGATGTACGCCTCGCACCGATCCGACTACATTCTCGATATTTTTGACACGCGCGCTGAGCAGGATAGGGAGGTAGGCAAGCTATGCGGCGCTGCAATCAATGGAGCTGGATTCGTCGTCCTCATGGCGACGCTCTACTTAGCCCGTGCGTTCTTCGTTTGGATCGGGGACAAGTGGAAGCGATTCAGGAACCCGAACCCGCAGAAGGCGCGTGACTCCGCGTCCAGTCAGGAGGGTTAGCCCTGCACGCCATCAGATGTAAGCGACATGCAGAAGTCATCAAGTCGGTAGACTATCGCGAGGATGTGGAGAACATGAAGAATTGCTTTCTGCAACTTCACGGCTTTTTTGTAGACAACCTAGACCGCACTACTAAACAGCCTCGTGCCGCTTTCATTACCTGTGACAATCCCTGCCTTTATCTAACACACAGCGGAATCAATTTCTGGGTGATCCCTGTCTCTCCGTTTCGCTTTCTCTGCTTCACTCCTATCCCGGTTTGGGGGGATTCTCCACCTTGGGACGTAAACAAAAACATCCTACACGCTGCCTCAGATCATTGCGTCAGCTTCGATGCTGACTTGCACGTTACACGCGAAAGTTTCGACACTCTCTAGCGTTTCTTCTTCATCTTCGTATAAAGCCTGACGTAAGCAGCAGGCTTATTTCGCTGCCTGCGCGCGTACCTGGCCTCTCTGGCATCAGCCGAGACGAAGCGCCACGCGACAACGAGCAATAGCACGGCCGGCAGCAGGAGCCAGTAAGCCCATTGTGGTAGGTCTGGTGAAGGAGGAAGAGCCTGCGTCATTTCGTAGAGCACCGCCCCTTGGCAACGAACGTCTCTAAGCCTTTCCTGTCACTCATGGAGACGTTCCAGCGAGTGCCGTTGGCCGTAACGATGGCGAGAACGAGTTGCCTGCCCTTTCAATACCGTTATACCCGCGGATAACGTCCGTCAAATGAAAAAGGCCTGCGTCCTCTCAGGAACGGGGCCAAGCTCAGAAATTGCTGAAACTGAAGCGTCTGTGTAGCTGTCTCCTACCTCTTTGACCATAGAAGGGCTGAAAGGTCTGTAAGCCGTGCGTAAGCGGAGTGGAGCTTCCGCGCAGCCTGCGAAGCGGAGAGCGGAAAGGAGCGGGGCGGGTTCCTGTTGGAGTCAGGCACTACCTCGTGGGGCCAGGGCGGGGCCTCGCTTTGTCAGGGGTTCCCAAAGCGAGGCGTCGCTTTGGCGGGGCTTCGTCAGATACTACTGGAATTAATCGGTGTGACCCTTTGGCCGAGCGGCCACTCCAAATTATTCTAATGACTGCGCTGCCGACGGCGCGGATGCTTGGCGGGTGTATGAGCGCTCTTAATCACATGCTTCTTGGGGCTGGCTATGCGATGGGCCGTGGTAGGTGTAGAAGCCTGCGCCGGTTTGCTCTGGGGCGCTTTGGCACGCGCTTCGGCTGCACCGGCAGGAGATTGGCCCCCAAGCCAAAACTCCAATTCATGTAGGCTGTCGCCGGTTAAATGACCTGCCTGCCATTGGTCGTTATCGACGGGACCGTGCCAAACTTTGGGGTCCTGGCGATGGGCCTCGACGTAGCTATTCCAGCGGTAATTTTGGAAGATCGCTATGATGTTGATCGCGTAAGCGGCGGCGAGAGCGGCGTTGCCCTCCACGATCATCAAATTGTCGTCATTGGCGCTCGATGCTTTGAAGCCGAGATTGTGCGAGCCGGTCATCACCACGGGATGATCCCCGAAAGGATCGATCACGATCACTTTGCTGTGAATATTGACCATGCTGGCCCCGAGTTGCTCCTTCTCGAATTCATGGAACTGGTCTTTGATGTTGCGCGGCACCATCACGTCATGACCTAAGAGCTGCGGCACGCTGTTGCCGCCGGTATAAAGAGCGAGTGGGCTGGGTTGGGACGGGTCCGTTACTTCCGCGGGAGCTTGGCCCTTCTTTGGCTGTAACGGCTCGGTCAATCCTGAGATCTCTTGGTTGACGACGCCGCGAATGTAGAGATTGCGGTTAATTGCCGCGTTGTCGGGATTGCCGAGGTCGAGGATGTTTTGCAGGAGCGTCCATTTTTCAGGTGCAGACGCTGGCTCAAAAACTCCCGGATTGAAGAAAAGGAACAAGACGCCTTCCTGAGCATTGGCAATCAACTTGCGCGCGAAGTCGAGGTCCTGCGCCGCAGAGGTCGGCACGCACCACGAAGTGATGCTGTCTCCGTCGACCTCCAGAGTAGACGCTTCGGAATTGGCCTCAATATAGGTTTTGGGATAGCCGTTGGCCGCCTGTTCGATGCGGTTCCAATAGTCGAGATAAACCTTGGCCACTTTGGGGTCTTCCACGATGATCGAATTGTTCGCTTGGGTGCAAAGCCCGGTCGGAGTCCAATTTGTGCTGCCGGTCAGCACTTTGAGCGGCTGGTCACCGTCGCATACGACCACAAATTTGTTGTGGGCAAAATGGTTCCCGCCGACAATGCGATCATGCAGATTGACTTTACCCCGTAACTTTCTTCGCACCGTTAGATTTTCGTCGTGTTCAGGCTTCTTTTGGAAAGCGCCGTTGGCCAGGATGAGATTACAATCTTCTCCAAGGGCGATCAGTCCATCGATCAAATCGGGGTCGCTGAGTTCGTAAAGCGCAGCGTAAATCTTATGACCGTTGGCTTTGGCCTCCTTGAGTAATCCGGTGACGGTTGGAAGAAGGAGACCGCTCAAGGCCGCTCGAAGGGGGTTGCCCGACTGGGCAACTACATCGGCTAGCTTTTGACCTTTAGGATTGCTTGCGTTGGCCCGCGACACCCATTGCGCCGCAACGATGCCTTTGTTAAAGAAGGCGGAGATGTGGCCGGAATCTTGGCCGGTGATGGTCAGTTCCGGCGTCGGCTCGCTGGCTAGGTCACTGCTGAGGTCGAGATGGGCCGTGTCCGCCCCGACAACTGGAATAATAGAATACTGTACCTTATCGCCCGGCTTGACGTAGTAATCCCACCAAAGATACCGCTGAATGGGAAAGGTTAGGCAATTCGCTGGTGTGGTATTATCGGCGGTGGCCTTTGCGTTGTCCGTGAATCCGGCGAAGCCGTGAAGATAGTCAGTTTTGCCGTTGATCGTGCGCTTGATCGCGAAGCCGCGGCAATCAGCAATAGGCTTGTCGTCAACCGGCTTCCAAACGAGGCAGGTATGATCTCCGTTGTCATAGACTTTAACTTCAAGGCTCATGCAATTTCTCCTAGGATGTGCGTTACTTATTGTCACCGATAGCTTCCGCTACCAATTAACGTCCCATATAGGGGTTTGCAGAAAATACACCGGGCGAGTAATCGAGGCACCAAGTTTTCTGTGACATTTGTCATGCGCAAGCAGCTTAATAAGCAAGCCGCTTTTTTATTTAGCCGCCTTCGGCGTGACACGCTGCCGCAGGAAATGTGATCACGTTTTTACCAAGCCCGTCAGGCCCCCGATCCATAACGTCGTCAACACGAAGCCAAACATAATGTGAAACCAAAGATAATATTGAAACAGCCGGGAACTGACGGGCAAATGAACACTCTTTAGCGTGATTGTCGCTTTGCCGTTAGGTGTCGGGCCCCAATTGTCAGCCTGGTCAAGATGAAGGATAGGGGTAAAAGTCTCAAAAGAGTAGACTAGTGCATTGAAGGGCGGGCATAGCTCGTCTTTTTTGGGGCCGATGAGACGGTACTCGTAGCCAACGCGGAATAGTAAAGCTCCAATCGCTATGAAAAGCAGGCTGTTGAAAAATACCCAGCCCGGTTCGTATCCATAGCCAATATACCATCCGACAACTCCATACCACCACCACTGAAGCGAAAAATACGGCTTAAGGTAACTCGCGTAGTCGCTATTCTTGGCTTTCTCGACCGCTTTAGCGTCTTCGTCACGATTTTCTTTCCGGTAAAAATCGGCGAGTTGTTCGTAACTACTAAAGGAGAATCGATCCGGCGTACGAAGCCAAGGCGGCGGTTCTTGCCTGCGAATCCATTCGAGCCTGTTGTTTAGTGCGGGCAGCGATGGAGCGGGGGCGTCCTTTGCTTCAAGTCCTGTATCGCCGTCGAGATGATCATAGGTTAAACCGTTCAGGTTTAGTGCGCCTTGCTTGGGCCAACTGGAACCTTGGTCATCAAGAACGGAAACCTTCGCGGCGTTGAGACTTAGGCTGAAATTACTATGGTCACGAATACGACTCCACAAAAGTGTTCCCAAGATTTTGGCGTAGCTCAAATCGACCGCGCCGCAAATCATGTCCCCGTCGATCCGCATATCGCCGTTGACGGATATGTTTCGAGCTTCTAGCGCAGTGGCACCTGCCGAAAGTTCAGCATCTTTGCAAAAGAATGATCCATTGATCGCTGCATTGCTCATACGCATCCCCCCGACGACCTTAAAGAAAGACACCTCTTCTGAAGACGAGCCAGACGAATCCGAATTCTTGTTCTGAAGGTCGTCCGCGAATTTTTCTGCGTTCGATAACGGCGTACAAAAGACATTTCCGCCAACTTTCGCAGCATAAGCGTCAACTGCCCAATCACTGAAAGAGGTAATCTTGGCATTATCAAAATCAACGTCGCCGTCGATCATGGCATATTTGAAAACCACGCTCCCATTAACATGAAAATTGTGAAGATAGCAGTTTCCGTGGATTTTCGCGGCCGTGGCGTCCAACGGAGGCTGGTCCGGTGCATCTGGGTCGGCCGGCGCAGGCGGACCCACAAAGTCGTTTAGTCGCGATCCCTCGAAGGAAAGGTTTCCTGCAATGTCAGCCCTTGCCAGTGATATTCTTCCGTTGGCCAATTGAGAATTACTGAAGGTAAACGGTCCATCCACTTTGGCTTCAGAAAAATAAATGGAAGCGGTGTGGCAATGGAGCAGTCGGAAAGACTTCAAATGCGATCCTTCCGCGCGAATAGAATCGGTAAATACGCAGCCAAAAGCATAGAAAGAAAAGTCGGAGTCGGCGTTTCCCAAGATGATGGCATCGTGTATCTCAACTCCGTAAAGATGAAACCCATAAACCGTCCGCAACTTGTTTTCTTCCGATGAATTGGGATGGCTAAGCCAAGTGAGAATCTCACCCCGAATCACCCTAGGATCGTTGATCTTCAGTGGTGCCCCGTTTAGGAGAGCTTGGGAAAGCGGATGTTCCAGATAACCTTCCCCGTGAACCGGATCTCCGGTTTGCGCAGCGATAAACAAGTCCCGCTCCGCCTGGGTAAACGGCTCGAGCGGATTGCCTTGGTCGTCTTCTTGACCTTTAAAATAAGCCTTCGCTAAATTTAAAATCGACTCATGAGAAGTAATCTGATCAGCCGCTATTGACGAGCTGAAATGTGTCATTGCGGCAACTAAGATGCCGCAGAAAAGAAAGGGATTGAGGCGCACCGTACACATGCAAGTGCTAGAATGGTTGGCAGATTCTTACCGGAATTAGTCATCCTGCAACTTCTAAATGTCCTCTCCGCTGGCTATAGCAGTGACTTTAAAGTGAGCTCCCAAACCGATGCTAAGATACCGGCAGTGGCGGCAGAGTTGCCTCACCTCGGCCAAGGACGAAATAGTTTCCAGAATAGTTAAGCATTCGAAGGATAAGACCGACGACGGTGCCAATGATGTCGGAAAGATAACGACCTGGGTCTTGAGTTCTGCTCGACAGCATGCCGTCGTGCGCGAGGGAATGACGGTTGGCCAGCAGGGACGAGGGAGGCGGCTCAAGATGGTATCTTTGAAACGCCAATCGTATTTGGTTTTGGTATGACGGAGAATTATTCCACTGCTGGACAGTGTTAATGAGTGATTGAGATTGCTGGTCTGGCCATAGGGTGCTGTATCGTCGCCATAGCGCGGTCATCTCGGTTGCAAGTGCGGCGCGGGCTGGGGTGTCAACGGCTAGAACGGGGTCCAGCGCGGGATCGATTTGACGGGGAAGATTCATCTCACACACGATGAACTCAGTGGTACGCTCCAGGAGCATAGAACATATCAAGCCGCTCACTTCTATTGTGGCTGTGGCGTGAGCCCAAGCAAACCAATCAGAGGTGATGCGCCACCAATCTCGTTGCGCCTGGAAAATGGGCCACGCACTTTCAAGAAAGATGCGAAGAGCACCGTCCGAAGAATTCTTAATGGGTGAGCCACCATCCCAGATAGGCAGGCGTGAGTTAGGTCGAGATTGTAGGAACTGCGTAGTCGTTCCTTCTTCGACTCGCACTTCTGTCCATCGAAGCTGTGAACCCCGTGCCATTTGCAAAATCCAGCATAGGTCCGTGGCGACGCTGTCGAGATCGGGCCGCAGCGAGAGCTCGGCCTCCGTTTCCAACGCGGCGTGGGGCGAGTCAGCGAATGAAATGCCGGGGTCTCCAGCCTTTAATCGAAATCCTTGCGGAGCGGAAACCAATCTTTCGCCGATGGCATAGAGCCTGCGCAAACGCCATTGACGACCGCCACAAGTGAACGGGATATGATCTCGGACAAAAGCGTTCCCCTCCCGAATCCCCTCGTCAGGCATGCCAAAATCGTAGTTTGTGAGGATGTACTGGAGGAGAGGCATTGGAGAACGCGAAACTGACGTGCGTTGAATGGCCGCGAGCGATGTGCTACTCGCTTTTCCAGCTCAGGCCAAATACCTCGGGCTTTAGCGTGAGGGCTTTCTTCAGCTCTTCTCCACCAGGAGCCATTTGAAGCATGTTGATCAGCATCGAGACGGAAGCCTGAATCTTGGTTAGGCTATCCTTGGATTTGAGCCAATTCTGAGGGCTAAACACCTTATTAGCTGAGGCGTATTCGTCGACGGCAGCTTTGAAAGCACTGTCGAAGCCAACCGCGGCGTTGGTCACGATTTGGTCGGCACACGCGGTAAAAGCGGGCAACGTCGCAGACGGGGATGGGACTTTATCGAGATGTTTACTGGCCGCACAAAATGAAAGCTGGACTGCAAAAAGAAGCTGGAATTTTGCCTGACTTGGAGTGGCGATCAGCAGCTCATTCAACGCGAGCTTCCCTGGGTCCCATAAGCTGTCGATCTTCCGCGACCATTGGTTGAGGGCGAAAAGATCCTCGGGAGGGTAATCGGCGTGAAAGAGTGTTTCGAAATACTTGTCGAAGAGCCGATTTTCGTTGGCAGAGATAATAGGCAAGCGGAGATGCCATGCGGCGAAGACTCGGGCGCTCTCAAGGATATCAACGGTCTGTTCCTCGGATTTATCAGCGGGGCGCAGTTCGCCGCGCTTGGCAATAAAGTAACCCTGCGGATAACGGGACTCGTAGGCACGCTTGATGGAAATAACGCGTTTGTCGTTGCTGCGGAGGTCCCGAGCTTTGACCGCGCTTTGTGAATTGGTATAGATGCTGATCTTGTCCGCCAAGTCCTTTTGCGGAATCTCGTAGAAGCGGAACAGAACGTAGGCATTCGCGGCGTTTTTCGCCTTTTCCGAGCAAGCACGTATGGTTGTCAACGACTGGCAGCCGTTCACGACTGAGATGCCATCGAGGGAAATCTCGTGCTTATCCTCTGCAATTTCCATTTTCTCGCAAAGCGCCGTGATGCCATTGTGGAAGAGAAAGAAATACTGTGGCGCGGCACCCTGGATCGTCTGCTTAAGCCCCTTATTGACCTTATTGCTGAGGCCGAGCGACTGGCGGACGTTTTTGCGAAAGAGCCGGCCATCGGCGATACCGGGAAGCTTCACGCATTCTGATAACGGAACCGCGGCTAGGACCGTTTTGACCCCACCGATCTCAACGGCAAGGTACTTTCCTTCCTGAAGTGAAAACGTGTATTTGAGCTTCGGCAGGTCTAGTGCGAGTGCTTCGTCCCACCGGGCCTGAATGGCCGCCGAATCAACCAGCGTAATGCTGCATTCGGGATGCTCAAAGTCAGCGATCAAGCTTTGGAAATCGGCGAGATCCATGCGTGCGGCTTCGGTCAAAGTACCAGTGGTGACCAGCTCAAAAACAACCTCGTAGTTGTCTTTAAGAGCCTCGGCTACTGCTTCAAGTTTCGGACGAAGTCTTTCGTTGGCCGCCTCTTGCAATGAGGTGATGTCCTGAATACGCGCCCAAGCCGCAAGTATTTCCTGTATTGGGCCGCCGTCGACGGAAGTCGTCGTAAAGAATTTTCCTTGGAAGATAAAAACCTTCTGCTTGTCGTCGTCAACGAGTACCGCATCGATTTCCTTATCATTTGCACCGTCGGTAATGTCTTGACGCGCCTCGACGGCGGTGCGCTGGTAAATGTTGCGAAGATACCACGCCAAGAAACGCTCTCCGTTATTGGCGAAATTGTCTTTGTAGTAAGGATCGCTGTCGATCTGGAGTTGAATGCGGGATAGGAGATCGCTCATGAGAGGTTGAATGGTGGTGAAGGCAGGCGGGAGGAACCATTGTGCTCCTCCGAATGCTTCCGGCCAGCCTAATTCCGATTAGTGGATAATCGGCACGGAACGGGTGCCATTAAGCACGAACCACAGGAGTCACAATATTTTGGTGCTGGCCAAGGAGGAGTCGCGGAGCCTCAAGCAACCGGCACGTCCTGAGATGCAGTACCGTAATTTCTGAAAAAACGCTTTAGGTCGCTGGATTCGGGCTACTTGCCGTCCGCGTACTTTGACTTGGTTGCTCGGGTTTGAATTCGATCCGGGCTTTGACCGTGAAAGTTTGGCAGCTGCTGAGGTGTTTTTGCGGCCTTTCGGCGACCCTTCGTAACCTTGGCAGAACTTTAGCACCTCCTCTTCGGTCTTCTTCCCGTGCACCATGTCGCTGATGACGTTGCCAACCTCGACGCCGCCCCCCCATAGCACAGGGGGTTGGAACAGTTGACGGCGTGGCGAAAGCTGCTTTCGGTCATTGTCGTAACCCGCCTCTGGCCGGACAGCCCTTGCTTTTCGAACACTTCAACGTGTAGCTTTGCCACAGTAGGGTAGGGTGCGGCAAAAGTGTTCACCTTGTCGCGCATGACGTACTCGGTCCGGGCGATGACGTCGGAAAGTTTCTCGCGTTGATTTGACATAATCTGTGGTAGCTTTTCCGCTAGGGTAGCGATCCAGGGTCCAACTCCAAGTCATCGGCAACAATAACTTCCCACTTGGAAAATTATGGATATCGAGGCTCAACGTCGCATCAAACTGGCCCAGCGTGAGACTGTAAGAGTGCAGGCCCGACCGTGCATCGTCCTCCGAACCTTGGCCCTTCCGTAAGGCAGCGCGGTGCTGCCTTGAAGCGAACTAGGCTTCCTTAATTTTGACAGAACGGATTATCTCTTCAATGAAGGTCGATCTCTTCGACTGCGTGATTGACAAATAGTCCTCGGCTCAGCGGGGCGAGTCGAACGATTCCTCGTGTCTTTGAGTGAACACATACTTCAAGTGTGGCGTTTTCCGAGTTTCCTCCCAGAACAACGAGGATTACTTCCGGACAATTAGCGTCGGGATCAATCGCAATCTCACGATGGGTTTGTTTATCAGTCGGACTTCTTCCCGGAGAAGATTCCGGATGGCTGTGCCACTCGCCGACATAGTGGCGCGCACCTCGAAATCGTTTAGTCAATCTTTCGTAAAATTCATTTAAGCCTTTGACGCCACGGATAAACCAAGTTCTTCCCGATCTCGAGTCGTCCGAAAGTGGAGCCAATCCGACAATTTCAGCGCGAAACCCATCGCTGGAATAAGATCCAACAAGGGAAGTGCCCACCTCATTGGGAGAATGAAAGGCTGCCACTTTGATCATTTTTAAGATCGAGCGTCGGGCAAAGTGCACCGTGTATGTTCCGTCTCCGGAACGCCAGCGTAGGGGAGGAAGATGCCTTTTCATCGGTAGAGTCCCCGATGGATTTCCTCGATGACAGGATTTCGAGACGAAGGATCAGTTCCACTTTCAACACGTCGAAGTAGCACCACCATTCCTCCATTCTTTTGGGGTATCGAAAGTACGCCTTCCAAAACGTCGAACGCAACTCCAACCAGGGATTGAATATGGTTCCAACGACCAGGAAAAGTCGCGTGCCAGCATCCTGCACCTGGAATGACAAGTTCCCTTTCGTCGGGTTCGCGGAAATATTCGTCCACCTCGTCAGCCAAAAGCCCCACGAGCATTCCTTTCTTCGCCAACTTACAAAACGAACGGAACGCTAGGTTAGCCGCAGTTCCCTTTCCCGAAAAGACCATCGTCAGGAACTTGGCGTTAGACGAAATAAACATATGAATGAGCCTCGTTCGCTTCTCGACTGAAAAACGGCTCAGCCACTGAAATGTCGATTCATTGGCGGACGAGTCAAGGATCGCGTCAGCCTGTTCCAAATCATCCGTAGCGTCTTTTGCATCAGACGAAGGGATGCTAACCACATGGGATCTAAGACGACAATGCGGGCTTCCTGGTTGCAGGCTCATGCGAAGAGCGGTTGCTTTAGCCACTCCAAAATAGCGGCCATCTAAGGTGTGGCGATTGTGGTTGCCCGGTTCAAACTCGTCCTTATCTATCAAGGCAACGTCCCGTGCGCCGGCACGAATAAATTGCTCAGCCATGGCGCTCCCTATTGCCCCGCATCCAACAAACACCAATTTAGCGCTTCGCACGGTCCCCTTCAACCCACCTCTAGAGATCAGTCGCTGTTCGGAGACATTTTCAGAGGTGACCCAAGGCACGAGATCGTCCCCGGAAAAGTGAGATTCCATCTGCCGGACCCTAAAGAGTTTAGCGCGCTTTTCTTTCCCGTACTTACGGCCTTTATCGCTCAGCTCGCCATACACGGTTTTAAGGAATATTGGTTGCCAATGAATCTCACTTACTGATGCACCGACAACTTTTGGAATGGGCGCGCCGACAAGGAGCACTGAGCAGGGATTTTCGTTTTGATGTCCCATGCAAAGGTCACGCAGAATTGAGGCGAGGTTAATTCCCAAAGGAGCGCATTTCTCGCCAATTTCCTTAAATGTTTGGGGCGGACGGTTTCGATAAAAGGCAAGCGAAGGCAGAAGAATCCAGACTGCTGAGAGTTTCTCACCCTCGATTGAAAAAGTTGGTGAAATGGAGGATTTCCAATCGGTGCCGTCTGGTCCCTTGAACAATCGGGCAAAGAGTACACTTGGTGTTTTCAGGCGCACTAACTCGACTAGCCCAGTTTGCCCAATGCGATTTTCCCAATAAGGAAAGGACTCTCCGTCTTCCACGAACCAGACATCGTTGTTGATAGGGGGCCGATCACGGAGACGCTTGGTGCTGAAGTCTGGAAGCTCGTAAGGATCGCCAATCTTTAAAAGATTCCCTTGCGCCGCATCACGCAGCCACTCCAGGCTCCATTCAACGTACATTTTAAGCCGGTCGGCTGTGCATGGTGCCCGGCCTTCTTCCTTGAGGCAGAGCTTCCCGGTTTCCGCGTCCTGATGGGGGAACCCGACTACTTCAGGAGACAGCGGAAAAATATCCACTGGCTTGAACGGAAAAGCCGAGGGGACGACGCCCCTAAATTCGACTACTGCCGGCAGGTTTTCAACGTTAGGTTGAGGCACGGTAGTACTAAACCTAAACTCAAATGTACCTTTCTCGGCTGCATTTAGAGTGTGCGTGATCTGAACGAAGCCGCTATTCGTGAGGCGCCCGAAGGCGTCCGTGATGACCTTGGGAAATCCGTCCACGAATCACCCGAATTTACGGGGTGTGAGGTCGCCGCTTTTCGTAGCAGGAGAGATAAACGGACCTTTGCTCTGGCCTCCACCCCCTCCGTCATCGTCGTTATCGTCGCTCAGTCCATAATCCTCAGCCAATTTTCCGCTATCCGACTGAGGTCCCGAACAGCTTCCATCCGTGTAGATATCAAATATGAACGATTGTCGCTCTTCCCCGGTGTGAAGGACACTTTCTTCACCGACAGTCTCTTCATAAATCTCCATCGCATCGTCATGTGGATGGCCGTGCCTGCTCTCTTCCTGCGTAGGGGCAGAAACCACGATGTACGTGGGTGCGATAGCCTTTAGCGCATCGTGGTAAGCCTCCTGTTCTTCGGTATCGCGAAAGAATGTGCGGGAACCATGATGTGAAGCCGCGAGGACATAGGCGGACATTCGCTCCTTGTGATACTTAGTGATATGCAGTTCAAAAGCCGCTCGATCGGCGTCGCCGGGAATCATAATCCACTTGTCACCCTTGCCGAACTTCAAGACCGCGCATTGTTCGTGAATCCGGGAGCGTCGCGTCTTAGGATCTTCGTCGTTGACGCTGTCCGTAACGTGCAGGGCTGGACCCAGAACGTAGTATTCGGCCTCACCTAAGGGAAAGGAACTCCGGCTTCCCTCCAGCTCTTCCACTGTCCCTCCGGCTTTTTTCACGTTATCCATCACACCTTCCAACTGTTTGTAAGCGGCCTCATCATCCTTTCCTGGGATATGGCCGGAATGGAGTATACGATGGATTTTTACCTCCTCATCCAAGTCCTCTAATCCAAGCAGATGATCGTTGTGGGGGTGGGTGTTCAGGAAAACGTCTAAGCCGGAATTTCCGACTATTTCCTTAACAACACGCGGAACATCGATACCCCCCGTATTACGACCAAGATGAATATCAACAAGGGCCACCCGATAGCCGTTTCCCTCTTTTGCAAAAATTAAGGCGCTTGAGCCTTGACCGACGTAAAGAAAAGCGACCCGAAGCAAGATCCTTGGATCATTGGGGACAAGAATAGATTTTGCGGAGTTAGCCATAGTTAGTTATTGCGTGGACGAAGGCTTATTTAAGAGACGTTCAGCCGTATACAGCACTTCCCTTACATAGTATATGCCTCGTTGTTTTGTGCGGTTCCAAAGGAGAATGATCAGAAGCACCACTGTGCCGATGGCGATTATCTTGGGCCTCCAATCCCAGGCCGAAAGGCCACCCCAAAAGAAAGAGGCGAGAGTAAGAAAAAGAGAAACTACGGCCAACAGGAGAAACGCCCTGTTGTAAGCGTACAGCGCGTTGAATCGCCCGACTCGAGGATTGCCACTTGTTTCCGCGAGCTGCATCGCAAAGAGAAACCGAGAACGCACGGAAGGATTGTCTCCGATGGCAGCAGCTAGCTTGGATGAAATGCGTTTTGCGCTATCGGAGGGAAAGTACCGCTCGCCAAGGCCCGTCTTCAAAGCTTGCTCGGAAAGCCGTCCCCCCCACGAAAATTCCAACAGCGGTTCCGCCAAGCTCACAAGCGCCTGCAGGATATTTCCGAGAAACAGAGCTACCGCCGTTAGGGCAATCACGGTAAATGCCTCGGGATAATTTGAAATCGAAAGGGCTTTCGCAGTCTCCGGAAAGCAAAGCACCCCGAAGCACATCAGCATAATTCCTGGAACTATGACCCCAAGGATGTCGTAAAACTCGAATTTATCGTTCACGTGTGGGCTTGGATTGTAACGGTCCGCAATGGCCATGTCACCATTCCGTTTAATTCCTAAGCTTTCCCTTCGCTTCCATGGTGACGGGGGAGTCGTTGAACTTGAAGTACCTTTTAGCGCTCAGAACGGTACTATGCTCGCGACAGCTTCATGCGCGAAGATTCGCCCAACAATCTCATCCAGTTTGTACGACATATAAGCCTGCGTGGCGAACGGGCTGGTGTGCCTCAGTCGCCAAGATAGCAAAGGCAAGACCGGAAGCTCGATGGTCACCCATCCCCGCGCCGCCGCGGCCTTAATGAAATGGATCGGGTCGCCGCTCGGGCCGACGCGGTCGGAAGATTGGCTGTTCCCAAGCCAGCGCTGTCCAGGCCAGCACATGCAGCGCCACACCAGGTGGCATACCTCCACCAAGCATTTCTCGCCGCCGGCGTGAACGGGATGGATGCCACCCATCGCGTGAGAAAGGCGTTTGCAAATAACGTGCGAATTGCGCTCGGCGGCGACATCTACCGGTTGTCGAAGGCGATGCTTTGTTCGTCGGCGCTTGGTGTCGCGGAAGGTTGCCGAGGCGATCTCGTGGGTCGAGAAGGGTGCCGTGCTCAAGACCTTGGTGGTGATAGGTATCGTGGGCGGAGTGCCGTTGATCGTGCGTCCCGCGTTGGGTTTCACGGACGATGTTCTCTGACCGAGGATATTGAAGCCTAGAAAACTTGGCGTATGTCAACTAGCTGAGGAACCGGAAGGGCAACGATGTCTTCATAACTTTTATCGACTTCGCTGAATCTAGGTTGAGTCAGAGTTATTTCATTGCAGCGTTCGATGGCGCACCAAGTTGCGGTTTTGGCCATGCTCACATGCCGGCGACATACGAATGGCCTATGTGCGTATATGGAACATTTGTCTTCTTTCAGGAAGGGACACGGCTTCCCAAAGAAGTTTTGCTTGGGGATTGGTGGGTGTGCGAGGTGCCCAGTCTTTTGTTCAATGTACATCACTTCCGTTTTTGAAATGGTGACTGAGATGTGGCAGCAGGCGCTGCACCCCGCCCGACAGACGGCGAAAGCGCCGACAAACGTGTAGATTTCGTCCATAGCCTTGTACAGCTCATCGAGTTTGTCGATCGGCGTGCCTAATACTTTTCGGATGCGTTTGCGCAAATGCTCCTCCTTTTTAAGAAGATGACTTGGGCAGGTGGTTTGCACACGTTTGGTGTTACGCAGGGAGGTGGCTTTGGCCGACTCAGCGGTTTCAGTTAGTTCCATTTGTTTCCTCGTGAATTCGTCTCGTTAATGGAAGCAATGAGCTCGGCATAAGAGGTGGTTTAACTACGCTCAGCGAGTAGTTTAACCACTTGGCGATCGAACTGTGGGCCTGCCGGTTTTGCCTGACAGCTCAGTACGTGCATCTGGCCAGAGATCAATTCGAATACCTCGCCGATGTGGGGGAGAGCATGATAATTGCCTCGTCGGTCGTCGATGGTTTCCAGAAGCAGCAACCCATCGGGTTTGAGGGAAGGAATAAGTTTTGCGATCAGTGCGGGAGCGTAGAAGTGGACTAGTATGACTAGGGAGTATTTTCGGGGGGGCAACTCGAAGTCGCTGCTGAGCAGGTCCATAGTGTGTTGCGTTAGCAATCGGCACTTTCGGGTTATTTCGGGAAAGATGCAGTCGGGTTGGATGTCGTAGCTATCGATAGGCCAACCAGTGTGAAGGAATGGAACCAGATTTCGGCCAGATCCTCCAGCGATGTCTGCAATAGGACCATTTAGCCGTGCAACGACGAATTCAGAGTGCTTGGCGATGAACGACGTGGGAACGAGGTGAGCTCCAACGTGCTTTTCATTGGCAGGCGATGGCATCGTTGACGGCCGTGAACGGCGTGATGTGTTTGCTGTACCGAAGTGTAGCCGAAGCAAAGAAACCGCCACAGTCAGTTTTGCGGGCGCATGGCGCACACTCGGGCATGTACTCGTTCTTCCAGTCGGAAATGCTCTTCCGGTTGAATGGATATAGACGAGGATCCAAGACGCACAGTTGGTGGTTGTAAATAGAGACTCGGATGCGGGCCTGGTCGAGTATCTCTGCGGCTTCGACGAGCTGAGGTTGGTAATCTTTGGGGTCGATCCAGAGTTTTTCGAGGTTGAACTTGGTGAACCCCATCATTTCGAGCCCCATGAGGGCGACTTGGTCGACGAAGGTGAGGTTGCGCCGGACGAACCGGGCAAGGTCGGGGAGACGAGAGTATGTGGCCTGATGGATGACGACACGTATCTCCACCTTCACGCCAAGCGATTTCAGATTGATGATGCCGCGGAGGGTGTCGTCATAGGCGCCGTCGGCCTGCACCACGTAATCGTGTATGGAGGAGATGTCCGAATAAAGGGGAATACCGATCATCAGATCGGGGTGTCGCACGTCAGCCAGTGTCTTGGCAAAGGCCAAGTCTTTGAAGTTTCGACCATTTGAAAGCATATGGACGCCGGTGCTGGGCAAGTGCGATTTGAGCGACTGCACGATTTTTACTAGAGCAGGGCCCAAGAGCGTGGGTTCGCCGCCAGTGAGACCAATCGCCGGTGTTTCTTGCGACATAAGGGGAATGGTGCGCAGGACGTTGTCGATGATGTATGAATCGTCATGTGGCTTAGGTGGCTGCGAGCACATTAGGCAGAAGTTATTGCACCGCTCCGTTAGAAGAAACGCGTTGTGGGGCGATTTGCGCCGGTACAGGGCACGGAAACTTTTTCGATCCGGGCCAATACGGATGACGTCACCATGGCCCAGATAGGTAATCTCTGGATCAAGCAGGAACGAATTGAGCGGCGCCGGCGCTGTCGGAGGTGTCGCGAAAAGATATCCCCCAAATCCGGCTGGAAGAGGCCGGCCGTTTCGCTGGTAAAAATACTCGTTGCTACGCAGGGCCGAAACGTAGTTTGGATTATCCGTGATTCGGCGGATGATCGTGCCGCTCTCCGTAATGTCATTGAGAGGCTGGACGTTGGAGGAGAGCTTAAGCATAGCGGTTTACCAGCGCACCCAGCTTTCCAAGATTCGTCGGGCCTCGGGATCGTCTTCCATCTTCTGGATGATGTAGCGGAAGACTTCCATGTTTTTGCGACAGAAACCGCTCAAGGCCTTATGGCCGACGAAATCTTTTTGGGTGGCGTAGTGATAATCCGGGTCGGCACCGCAGTAAGGCTGGAAGGCGCATTCCTCACACATGGGAACGGCTTCAAGGATCGAGTCTGCTAACGGATTCAGGAGTGCCGGCGAGAGCATCATTTGCTCGTAGCTATCGTTTAGCAGGTTTCCCATACAGAAGATTTTGTCGCCCATTTCGGCCTTCATTCGAGCTTCGTCTGAGGGGTAAACTTCCCCGTTGTAGTTGAAGATAACGGCGGTGATACCGAAACCCGCGGGCGACTGTAAATTGACAAAGCTTGTCCCGTATGGAGTCAGCATCTTCCCGAGTACGAGTGCGGTGTAGAACTCCGTGAAGCGCAGGCCGGCTTTGTTGAGATCGAGGATGTAGTCGAGACCAGTGCGGTAGAAATTCAGCCATTCGTCGGCATCGTATCCATCGAACACTTTGGTTTTGATGGCAAACCCGTACGGGCTAAGATTGCGGAGGAAAATGCCGTTGAAGCCCTGTCGAACGTATTCGTCGATGATGTCTTTGACGCGGGGCAGACTCAACGTGGTGGTCGTCATGAGGGCGCTCAGCTGGTCTACGCCTATCGCATTCTTGGCGCTGTTAATACCCTCGATGGTGACTTCGTAGCTGTTATTGCCGACGTTAGGCCTGTTGCCGTTGTGCAAATCTTCAGGACCGTCAAGCGAGGTCGACAGCATGATTTTATGGGTGCGGCAGAAGTCGAGTATCTCGTCGTTTAGCACCGAGAGATTTGTGGCGATGACGAAAGCGAGATTGCGGTTTTCGGTGCGATTTCGTTTCTTCGCTTCCAGAACGATGTATTTGATCAGGTCGAAATTGAGGAGCGGCTCGCCGCCTTGGAATTCTATTTTGATCGCGCGGGAGGGGCTCTGGAATGTGAAGTCCAAGGCTTTATCAGCCATCGGAATGGTCATGTCGAAGGCGGCACGGTCTTCGCTTTGGCGAGATACCTGGCAGTACCGACAGGAGTGATTGCAGCGCAGCGTGACGACGAACATGTGTAGGCCGGTGAATTCGGGAATGCGGGCTTGTTTTGTCCTGCGTTTTACGGTTAAGAGGTCAACTGCGATGTCGGAGTCGGCGTCTTCTAGGAAGTGCTTGGCTTTGAGGGAAAGATAGAGGGAGCTCTCGGGGGAGAGTGTCTTGTGAACTACCGCATTGAGTTCGGAGCGATTGAGCACCTGCCACTCCCCTACTTCGTTGACCGCCACGTACCGGGTGGGATCGAGTCGAATGAATCGGAACGGAAGAAGTTTATAGCCCTTTTCCGGGGGCAGGTACGCGACAGCCTCCACGAAAACAGAAGCCACGGGGTTACTCCTGCTCCACCAGTGACGTGCGCGAGAAGGCGTGGGCGAGGATCAAATTACGAACTGGCATCGTTTCGTTTTTGATAATCTCGCGAAGGTCCTGATCGAGCAGTTCGTTGCAGAAATCTGCGATGATCTTGTCAGGATCGTTGGCGGCGTGTTTGCCAACGAAGTTGAAAAGAACGGAAACCGTGTTGTCGTCGCCTGGCTGAATGATGACGGAAACTTTATCGGCGAATCGATATGCCGTCTTTTTTATGGCCTCCAGGCCATAAATTGCCGTGCTGAGACTTAGACAGTGAGCATCACCTACTCGACTGACTCCGTTCATGGGCGCGCTCGGCGGCTATTGGCCCCCCGAGTCTCCCGAGGAGTAGTGGGAGGTGTGGGAAGAATGAGAAGCGTGCGACTGATGATTGGGGCTATCATCATCCATGACGGTTGCACCCGTCGGCGCGATTTGCGCCTTCGCGATAACCGTGTCGGAAGGAAGGGTAACGCGCTCGGCGTGAGCGACAGTTGCGAGCAATGCTGAACTGGCTAAGGAGAGTCCGAGGAGCTTGGGCTTCATAGGTTGCATCTTTACCGATTCCTGCGCCACAGCAAGATAATACTATTTAAGCCGATTAACCACCCGCATTCGTCTGGTGCCTACGATTACCGATGGGGCGGGTGGGACGAATGGTGCGAATGATGTGACGTATGCGATGAATGGGATCCATGAGACTTGTGGCTCATGAAATCACCATCGCCTCGGTCGAGTGTAGAAGGAGCGATGCTCACGCTCGTTGGGAGAGTGATTTTTCCTTGTGATGTGGAGAGAAGCGTTGAACTGGCGAGGGACAGTCGAAGGAGCTTGGATTCCATGTGACAATGCTCACTCCGTTCCCACCGATAGCAAGAAAATACAATTTAACAGACTAAAGCAATTCCTCACTTCGTTTGCATGTTATCGAGGATACTGGTGTCGATTGAGAATTCCTGAGTTTCGTGGCTGATGATGTATGTGCCGCCTTGCTTCCGGAGTACGAGTACTTCGTCTCCTGGATCGATGCCGAATCCGCCACTATCTGTCTTGACCTCGATCCGTTGCGTCACGCGTACGGTAACCGGGAATGTTGAAACATCCTTCAGTGCTACCGACGGACCAGCCTGCGGGGTTAAGTTGGCTGGGTCGGAGGATGGCGCTGGGGTAACCGCTGCCGGCGTTTCCCGCGCTTCAGGTTTTGGTGGTGACGGCGTGATCTGTTCTGGTGGCACCGTTGTGGAAGATGTTGAGGGCGGAGGTGGTGGTAGCGCGGGTGGCAGGGCCGACTGGTTATGACTTCCTAACGCGGCAATGAGGCCTATAGCAACTATGCCAATGAGCAAGCATCCGCAACCTGGCGACGCTCCAGAAGATTTGACGATGGGGGGAAAGACGAATGGTTTCGAGGGGTCGAAGGCCTCTCGGCTCTTCATGTTTTCCAGTCGGGTATTGCACTTGGGGCACACATAGACGGTTCCATGCTGTGACGTCTGCCAAGTGTAGTAACCCCGCCTAAAAGGCGTCGTGCATATCTGACATCGACGAGAAGCGAATAGGCCCATATTTATGATGGTATAATCTCGTGGATGCGCTTCGCTATATAATTGCTGCCGTTTTCGACTCGGTGATGACGTTAGGCATAGCCTCTTGCCTGAGTAAAGGCGTTCCCGACTCACGCACGCGATTGACTTCGGTGGAGTGACGAGCACCGTGACAGCTCGGCCTCGAGCTCCTTGATGCGCTTGAGCACACTAGCGCGTTGAGTGGAGGGGTCTCGTTTTTCCAGCGCTCCAATAAGATTATTCGTAGCATTCTCGGCTGCTTGTAATTTGGTCTGGGTGATATCGATGGTTTCTTCCAGTTCCTGAATCATTTGGTTGTCGTTTCTCTCATCTAATACCCGGCGCCAGTCCAAGTGAGCAACGTGCTCGAGGAAACCGGCCTCCAACAAGGCATATTTTGGCGTGACACCGCGAATCGCTTACCGAGTACCGCCGCTTGACCAGCTCCAGGCCCGAATTGATGATGTCTCCGAAGGGATAGACAGAAGGTCTGCTCAAGGGTTGCTTTTAGAGGAATTGGAACGAGTGAAACGTGTGGGTGGAAGTATTGATCTTCGAAACCGCTGCTCGCAATGTTTCACGATCGCGCAGTGCTTTGTTAGGGCACGTAGCTCGTGAGGTTCAATCCAGTGCTCATCCCGTTCGGTCCAACTCGTGTTGCTTTTGCCGAGAGAGCGTCCGTACGTCCGCTTTTTGATCGTGTGCTTGCCGATGGCGTCGGCGATCATATTTAACGTCCTGCCTCGACGCTTAGGCCCCGGAAGGCATGAACCTTCGGAGACCGGTTCTGTATGTTGTGAGTGGAACTACAGCAGCTCAGGCAGAGGAGTAGCCGCATCCGAACCGATGCGCCTTAAGCCAAAAGCAGGCTAATAGCGGACTTGCTATCAGTGCATATAACCTACCGTGCCTGCTTCTGTATGTGGAGACAAAACACGCTCATTTCTTCTTTATTTCAGCTTAAGCGAGAGCCGCGCTTATCGCGTTTAGCAGCGCTTTGCGGCCTGCGTTTTCTACACACCGCAAGAATCCTCAACCTATCCCGGTCGCAGGTCCTACATAGTATCTACCGTATGACGAGCAACATTCTCTACGATTCACTTTGGCACCGGAAAACTCCTTTTCTTACCTACCGCATCCTATCAATTATGGCCGACAACTCTGCCAGTGATCAAACGCCGCTCCTCCGGGAGAACTCGCCCCATCCTCAAAATTTATGGACAACCCGAGAGGTTGCCGACTTTCTTCATGTCAGCATCAAGACGATCTTTAACTTGCGGAAGAGTGGGCTGCCCTTCGTCCAGTTGGGGGGAGCCATCCGTTTCGTGCCGCAGGAAATCGAAGATTACCTCGCTTACAGCCGTAGATTGTCCGCCCATCGCCTGCGACAGATCATTCGCAAACGGAGACCGTCTCATGATTAAGCCGCGCTATCTCCCCGCCATGGCGTGCTTCGATGATCCGGCAGAGAAAATTGATGCGGCGAGCGGGCGGATAAGCCACGCCGATTTGGCTCACGCCTTGGCGAGTCATGTGTTGGCGCGCTGCGGCGAATGGATCACGCGCGGGCGGCGTGGCGTGAAAAACCGCGCGTTTCGCACCGATATTGTCCTGCTTTCGATTACTCCGCAGTTCCTTCCGACCAAATATCCGAGTGCGGCTTGGGTGGGTCAACAGCATGGCGTTTCCCGCCAACGGGCCAGTGAACTCTGGCGCGAATTTTCAATCTATATTGGCCCCCACATCCAGTTTCGCGGCCAGCGATTCCTCAACGAACGCCATTGCGGTATTCGCCGAAGGTGTCGAAATCGCGGCTAATTCACTGGACCGCTTCAATGTGAAGCTCCACCATTCTGGTCTTGGTCACCTTATCAAGAGATACTTGCATTCGCGTCGGTGTGTATCGCCCATTCGGGATTTGCGGATTTGTTCGACCAGTTCGCTCTCGTCACTCCAATAGTCCATGAATTTCTCGATTGCGCCCAACAAACGCTCAACCTCTTTCTCAGAGTAAACGCTCACCTCTATGAGCGGCATACACTGCTCAAACTGCGTCGAGTGGCCCATTAAGGCGAAGTCTTGCTCTTTTAGTACCCAAGCTTCTGCTTGGGCTTTTGCTGTTACGGCTTGCCCGTTGTCCGCAGTCACTCTGATAATGCTGTAGCCCTGTTTCTGGCGTGCAAAAATCCTTAGCTGCACAACGATTCCAGGCAGGTGCCTTTGCGGTGGCAGCTTCTCCCACCCGGATAATCAGCTTTTCAGGAAAATGGAGATTCGCTGACATACGACGTGGGTGGTCATGATATGCCGGGTTTCCTGCATAACAAGTCCACGAGGGAATGCATAACAGGGAGTTCCCTTTTGGTGCCGAAATTTACCGAAAAATGCCTTGCTTGCAGCGAAGTAACAGGTTAATATATAGAAAGTTAGGAAAGGAGGCGGCGGATTGACACCTGTCTATGGCCGCGTGCGGTCTTCTTACTGACTACCAGCTGACGGAATTTTTACGTCCTTGGTGCTGTTCAGGTAATCCTCCATGTAACGGTCGGGCGTGAACGGCAGTCCTTCATCGTCAAAAAACTTATGCAGCAAGGGCCGCCAAAGCAAAGGCGTGCAGAAGATGTCGCCTTTTTCACCGATCTGCACGTGATCACAGATAAAGCAAACGCGGATCACGGTTTCGTGGCCAGACGCATCGGTAATGACGATCTTGTGATGCGGATCAAAAACACATTCATAGGGATCGGACGGCATACCGAAATCCGGCAGCGGCGGAAACGCCGCCAATACCTTCCCGAAATCCTCTGGCTTCAATTCTTTCATCCCGTAGACAATCCTGGGAGTGAAAGCGAAGTGGTCCGCATACGGATTGAAATGAACCAGCTCTACCGACTTAGCGTTAGCGAGTGCCGAGCGAATTTCCCACCAACCATGAACGGCCTTCCATGTAGGTATCCCGACGAAAACGATAAGCGCGAGGGCCAGCAGCGGTAAAGAGCCAAACCTGAAGCAGCCGAGTCTGCCGCCTGATTTCGGCAGCGAACTTACATCCTCTTTGTCGTCTTTCATTTACCCCGTCTCCTCGTTCCAAAGTTGTACTTGGGAACGCCCTTGGCTGCGAAGTTTTACTTCGTGCTCTCGATCTTAACGACCCGAACCGTCTTGACCGGATGATCCGTCCAGTGACTAACGAGGAATCTGCCGGTGTTGCTGACCTGGATTTCCCGGCCGGTGCCGTCGACGAATCGAGCGTGACCCGTTAAGAAGGGGGACTCTCGCAGCCGATCCAGCCAGCGAATAATGTGGGTACAATTCGCCCTGTTGAGCGAGATCAGGAAATGGATAGCCTCCAAATCCATTTGCAGTTGGTAATCCACTCACCGTTCCAGTTTATCCAACTGGCCAAGAATTTCCTTCACCTTTTCAAGGCTTAGGGATTTGCCTGCATCCATTCTCTGGTTGGCCTCAGTTACCTCAGCCTTCAACGAACCATCGTCGGATTTTACCCGGAGATAAGCAGCAAGAAAGAGACGCTCCTCTTCGGTCGCGCCGTCCACGACTGCTTTAAGTTCTTCAACGCTCACCAGAAAATTCTATCTGAGAATGCCGGAACAGACAAGGCATCCCCTTCACCGCCACGGCCCGCCCTCCCATGCGATCCACACGCAAATCCCCAGCCCGAGCACCACGGCGAAAGTAAACGGCCCACCCTCCGTCGCCGTGTTGGCGAAACCCCACGTCGCCACGAAGCCCACCAGCGTCGCCACCGCCGCCAGTCCCATCCCGCCTGCGCCGATCCAGCGATATTTTTCCATGAACGCCAGCATCAGCCACACAATCAACGCCGGCGCGACGATGAACATCGCCCAATCCAGCGTCTGGCACATGCGAACGAGCACGAAGAAAAACAGCTTGATCAGGTTCTGCGTCCGCGCCGCCTGATGCACCGAGCAAATGAACCAAGCCAGCGCCGCCCCCGGCGCGATCAACACGCCGCTCAGCAGGTAAAGGATGGGCATCCAGATCGATTTGGTCATACATCTCCGCTCGTTCCAAAGTTGTACTTGGAACGCGCTTGCGGGCGAAGGTTTACTTTGCTGGGTTCGGCGGTAGCCCGCGACCTCCGGGCGCGGGGCAAGGTGGTGAACGAAACGTCAATTCCGGTACGCGATTACGTCCGAGCCCGTCGCCCGGAGGTCGACGGCTACCACTCTGCTCCGTGCCCTCCGAGCCTCCGTGCGTAACCCTCAGCTTTCCCCTCTCTGCCTTACCCCCTCTTCAGTCCTCTGTGCGAAACCCTCCTTAGTCCCAAAATCTCCGCGCCTCAGCCTGTTGCAATCTTTTAACTGCGCAATTCCCGGCCTTGCGGTATATTCACGCGGCTTTTTCAGTAATTAGCGTCGTAACCCGATAATCTGGTAATCCATGAGCAGTCCCGTCCCTGATCCCGCCAAGAACGCAACCCCGGCCGGCGAAACGCCTAGTTTGAGCACCGAAACGAATGCTGCCGAGGGCAAAACTTGGACAACGCGGAGCACAAACATTTGGAGAAACCCGCGTTTCCTCGGCTTTATCGGCTTCCTCATCTGCTTCCTCGTCCCCTTCGGCTACATGCATGGCCCCGTTGCACTTGGCTTCGCAGTCATTACCTTCGCGGAAGTCGTCCTGCTCTTCAACATCCTCATCATCGTCCATGAACTCGGCCACTTCCTCGCCGCGAAATGGTGCGGGCTGAAAATCGACAAGTTCGCCATCTGGTTCGGCCACCCGCTGTGGACCAAAAAAGTTGACGGTGTCGAATATGTGCTCGGCACCATCCCTGCCGGGGGTTACGTCGCGCTGCCGCAGATGGCGCCAATGGAAGCGATCGAGGGCAAGAGCGACACGCCGCGCGAGGAACTCCCCCCCGCGTCGCCCTGGCAGAAGATCATCGTCGCGTTCGCAGGACCGCTCTTCAGCTTCGGCCTGGCGCTTTTCTTCGCCTGCATCGTGTGGGTCGTGGGCAAGCCGGTGCCCTACGGCGAAGGCACCACCACCATCGGCGTCGTCGTGCCCAAGTACCCCGCCGCCACCGCCGGCCTCCTGCCCGGCGACAAGATCCTCTCCATCGACGGCCACCCCATCAGCCATTTCATGGGCATGGGCGACTCGGTCATCTGGCGCATCGTCACCAGCACGGCCGACACCATCCCAGTCGTGGTTGACCGCAACGGCGAAACGAAAACGTTCATCGTCAGCCCGCAAAAGGACGTCGAGCACGATCACCATTGGTACGAGCGCGGCGCCACGCGCAAGATCGGCATCGGCCCCGCCGACGGCCCCCTCATCATCAAGAAACTCACGCCCTTCGGCCCTGCGGAAACCGCCGGACTTAAGCCCGGCGACCAGATCGTCGCCATGAACGGCCAGACGCTCTACTCGGGCCAGCAGATCGGGCTCCAGCTCAAAGACCACGAGCACGACACGATCACCTTCACCGTGCTGCGCAACGGCGCGACGCAGGACATCAAGGTCACGCCGGAAAAACCTATCTCGCCCGCGACCATGCCCGCCGACGGCCCGTCCACCGATCTCGGCTTCAGCGACTTCGAGCCGGGCAAGATTTCGCTGGTGCACCAGACGCCGTGGCAACAAGTCCTCGACAGCGTCAACGCCGTGGTCGGCACCATCTCCGCGCTCTTCGCCTCCCACTCCAGCGTGGGCGTGACGCAACTCAGCGGCCCGATCGGCATCATGAACATCCTCTTCGCCGTGCTCAGCAGCGACGCCGGCTGGCGCTACGCCCTCTGGCTCGCCGTACTCATCAACGTCAATCTCGCCATGCTCAACCTGCTCCCGCTCCCTGTGCTCGACGGCGGCCACATTGCGCTCTCCATCATCGAATGGATCCGCCGCCGCCCGCTCAGCATGACCATCCTCGAGCCGCTGCAGACCGCCTGCGCGCTCGTGCTGATCGGCTACATGGTTTTCATCACCTTCTTCGACGTACAGGATTCCGGCCGCATGCTCTCCAGCGGCGGCGAAATCAAGTTCGCTCCGAAACAAAGCGTGCCATGAGATCCTTCCTGCTCAACCTCGGGCACTTGCTGGCATTGATCTTCATGACGGCGGTGATCATGTTTTGCGTCCACTCGCTTTTGGCGCGCGGCAAACCCATGGGCGAGCGGCTCGGAATTGCGGCACTGCAAGGCCTGCTGATGGGAAGCTTCTTCTACTATCGCGCAAAGCCGAAAGCGTGAGCGAGGTCAGGGCAGCCCCGGCTTGCCCAAGCGCGCGTTCGCCTCTAAAGTAGGCGAGCCATGTCCAGCCCTGTCCCTTACTGCCATAATCCGTACCACTATCAGCGCCGCATCTCCCGCGAGGTGAAGGTCGGCAAGGTTGGCGTCGGCGGGGCCAACCCCATCCGCGTCCAGTCGATGCTCACCTGCGACACGATGGACACGCGCGAGTGCGTGAAGCAGACCCTCGACCTCGTCAAGGTCGGCTGCGAGATCGTCCGCATCACCGCGCCGACGGTGAAGGACGCCGCCAATCTCAAGAACATCAAGGCCGAGCTCACCGCCGCGGGCTGCGACGTGCCCATCGTCGCCGACATCCACTTCAAGCCCGACGCCGCGATGGAAGCCGCGCAGTGGGTCGAGAAAGTCCGCGTCAACCCCGGTAACTTCGCCGACAAAAAGAAGTTCGCCGTGCGCGAGTACACCGACGACCAGTACGAGGAGGAACTCGCCCGCATCGACGAGACCTTCAAGCCGCTCGTCGAGCTCTGCAAGCAGCGCGGCATCGCCATGCGCATCGGCACCAACCACGGCTCGCTCAGCGACCGCATCATGAACCGCTTCGGCGACACGCCCGCCGGCATGGTCGAGAGCGCCGTCGAGTTCGCCCGCATCGCGCGCAAGTACGCCTACCACGACTTCGTCTTCTCTATGAAGTCGAGCAACCCCAAGGTGATGATCAACGCCTACCGCATGCTCGCCGCGCGCCTGCTCGAGCTCGGGCCCGACTGGAACTACCCGCTCCACCTCGGCGTCACGGAAGCCGGCGACGGCGAGGACGGCCGCATCAAGAGCGCCATCGGCATCGGCGCGCTGCTGGCCGACGGCATCGGCGACACCATCCGCGTCTCGCTCACCGAGGACAGCGTCCACGAGATTCCCGTCGCGCGCGCGCTCGTCTCCCTCGCCGCCAAGCACTCCGGCGATAAATTGCCCCCCGAACAACCGCCACTCAGCTTCGATCCCTTCGTCTTCGCCCGTCGCGCCAGTGAGCCCATAGCGATGCAAATTGGCAGTACAACGACAGCGAGCAATGTCGATCCTTTCAAGACTGGCTCGACTGCAAACGCCGTTCCCCTCGTTGAGACTGTAGGCGGCGCGAGCGTTTCCACACGCGTCGGCGCGACGCAGGACACCTACGCCGCCATCGAGCACAAGCGCGCGCAACTCGGGGACATTTTTCCCGATTTCGTTTACCGAGCAACTCCAGAGATCGTCGAAGTCGATCCATTCGATTTCAAGACGGTAGAGTCACTGGCTAATTCCTCGATCCCAAAGCTGGTGACGATCAAAGACGGCTGCGACCTCTCGCCCATCGTCGCCTACCGCTACCTCGCCGCGCAAATTCCCGCCAAGCACCCCATCCTGCTCAAGGACACGTTCAACCCACCCACCGCCGGCGCGAAGGCCGACGTCCTCGACACCATGCTCAGCGCCGCCGCCAACATCGGCGCGCTGCTCTGCGACGGCATCGGCGACGCCATCCTCGTCCGCGGCGAACCTGGCCCCGGCGCCAGCGTCCGCCTCGCCTTCAACATCCTGCAATCCGTCGGCAACCGCATCTTCAAGACCGACTACGTTGCCTGCCCGAGCTGCGGCCGCACCCTCTTCAACCTGCAATCCACCACCGCGAAAATCCGCGAGGCAACCAACCACCTCAAAGGTGTCAAAATCGCCATCATGGGCTGCATCGTCAACGGCCCCGGCGAAATGGCCGACGCCGACTTCGGCTACGTCGGCGGCGCGCCCGGCAAAGTCAACCTCTACATCGGCAAGACGCCCGTGAAGTTCAACATCCCCGAGACCGAAGCCGTCGCCCGCCTCGTCGACCTCATCAAGGAAAACGGCAAGTGGTTCGACGCCCCCGCCCCCGTCGCCAGTTGAAAAACTGTAGCGGCGGTCTGTGACCGTCGCTCGAAGTCGCCATGGAAACGCCCAAGGAACCAAGCGCAGTCGCACATGGTTCTATTCCATTTCGGAGGAGGGTGGCAATTTCCTTCTATGCGACAGGGCTTGGTTGGCTAGTATTCATGGCGGTAGTCTTTCTGGGGGCGCTCATCAATAGTTTCGGGCCTCACGTCATGAGTCCTTGGCCCTTCGCACTGCTCACTGGTTTGGTGTCAGCGCTGGTCGTAGTCTGCGTCTGGTTGCTCCTCGTTCTTCCCTTGAGCTGCATTCCGAGCCGGTCGGCATTTTGGGACCCCAGGATGCTCACGCTGATCGGGGCCGTCTCCGGAGCGCTCATCGTCTGCCTTTGCGAGACTTATAAGATAGCCAGCAACCCGACGATCCGGATCTACAATATATCAGAGTACATCTCGGCCGACGTCGTATTTCCCTGCGCCCCAGCTATGCTAATTGGCGGCGTCGCGGGATTCGTCATGGCGAAATTGGATCGGCGCGCACAGCTCACATAAACAGGCCATCCGCGAAGTCCAGAAATGAAAACCGACTACCTCAAGTTCGTCCGCTGGAGCGATGAAGACAAAGTCTTCATCGGCTACTGCCCCGATCTTTTCGTCGGCGGCGCCTGTCACGGCAAGGACGAGAACAAAGTCTACGCGGAATTGTCCCGCCTCGTGGACGAGGACATCGCCCAGCGCCGCCGCGCCAAGCAGCCGCTGCCGCCCAGCGCCACCATCGTCGCCCTCCCCGTCGCAGCCTGACGATCCCCTCGCTCCCAAACTCCATTGGGAACGCACTTGTCCCCGCAACTCCATTGCCCTGCCTTCGCAATTCCGTTAATTTCATAAATTCCGTAATTCCGTCAAAATCCTTTAGCGTCGCGCACCCATGACCTCCTCCGAAATCCGCCAATCCTTTCTCGATTTCTTCCACGAGAAGCAGCACACCATCGTCCCCTCCAGCTCCCTGCTGCCCGACGCGCCCAACCTCCTCTTCACCAACGCCGGCATGAACCAGTTCGTGCCCATCTTCCTCGGCCA